>Ga0153999_1000740_pt1 | contig 13839 bp, 16 predicted proteins | sample TSNC083MetaG_FD_104675 | JGI IMG/M metagenome (GOLD analysis project Ga0153999, IMG submission 104675) | Attine ant fungus gardens microbial communities from North Carolina, USA - TSNC083 MetaG | ecosystem: Host-associated > Fungi > Mycelium > Unclassified | place: USA: North Carolina, Lumber... | reverse complement strand
TACTCGATACCTCTCTGAACACCCACAGCGAAGCGGATTCACATTCGCCGTGGGTGCACGTTCACGTGCAAAACTGACAAGCCTTCTTGAGAACCTTGGACTTCTCAATGACGACACGATTGGCCTTGTTCATGTTGATGTCACAAAACCTGCTGAGGTTGAAGAAGCTGTCAAATCCACACGGGTCGTGATAAACACTGTTGGTCCATACTGGCACTGGGGAACTCCTGTGGTTGCAGCCTGCGCAAAATATGGTGTGCATTATGTGGATATTACGGGTGAGACCTGGTGGATCAGAAAAATCATCCGGGAGTAAGATTCATATCTTGAGGTCCCTTTGTTCGCTCTGACCTCCTCAATCAGCTATGACTTTGCTGCAAGTAAATCCGGTGCTATTATCATACCTTCCTGCGGATATGATTCGATCCCTTCTGATGTTAGTGCATATCTCTCGAATAAAACTCTCAAGTCAATGCCTTCCCCACTGAATGTTGGCTCGTCCGTGACCGCGCACAAGGCCAAGGCTGGTATATCTGGGGGGACAATAAGTACCATGATGACGGCGTTCGAGAGTGTCCCAAGAAAAGATTTTAGACAGTCAAGCAATGATTATTCCATCAGCCCAGGTCCGCCTTCGAGTTAATTTATATCCTACAAAAACTACATCATTTCTAGTGACCGGTCGTCCTTCATCTCGTCCTCAGTTATATTACAACATCCCAGTACCTGGAGAGCGTCCACTAATAGGTGGTCATTTCTTCATGGAGTCCGTCAACAAGGCTTTGGTGCAGCGAACGTTTGGCCTGCTTGAGCTTGAAGCGCGTACGTCAAATACAAAGGAAGCTCAGATGGACCGATACGGGCCCGACTTCGCCTACAAGGAGTTCATGGTCATGCCTAGTGTGTTTGCTGCAGCGTCGTCCACCATTGTATTTTTCATTGGTTTGTTGCTCGTTGCATTTCCGCCGGTATGGAATCGACGTCTATGTACTCTGGATGACCTGTGTTGACAGAGCACGTGTCCTATAGGTCCGGTGGCTAGCGAAAAAATATCTGCCTCTGCCTGGCGAAGGCCCCTCCGACAAGTGAGCTTCCTAACCGTCTCAGCCGACTCCAGTTCAGACTGTCTTGTTATACGTAGAGCTCTGCAACGCGGCTTTATGATTTCCACCAACATCTCAAAATCCGCTTCCGAGCCTTTTGTTCATGTCAAATCCGTGATAAAAGGTAGAGGCGAGCCAGGTTATTTTCTCACAGCCGGTACGTGATTCTCAGCATTTCTCTTTGTGAGGGATTCCCTCCTTACTTGTAATTTTAGTCATGGTTTCTGAATCTGCATTGTCCCTTGTAATCCCTCCGGATACCAAAGAAAGTGCACCAGAAGCAGCCAGAGCAGTGCTTCCATCTTTAGCACGTCGTGCTGGTGGTATCCTCACCCCAATGTCCGGGCTTGGAGATGTACTCATCAAGAGGCTGGAGGCGACTGGACGATTCCAATTTTCGAGCACTATTGTACCGGAAGATACTTGATTGCACTGATGATACTTCGTCTCTTCGGTTAAAACTACTTCACTGTCTTTGATCCATTTAGTAACAAGACTATAGCACCAAGGTCAATAAAATGAACTTTGGTTATGGGTATTCAATTGTATGAAAACTTTGAAACGTAGCGAGGTACGGCCCAAAATTTGGGCTATTGAACCAGTAAGTATATTCAAGAAGTCCTTGTTGCACTACTAGTCGGAATATGAGTTCACCGGAAGGCGAAAGACACTTCGTTTAACCTGCCTCTTCTCGGCCTGTTGCTCAGAGCGGCTAGCTCGTGATGAAGAATTTATTTGACGATTGCTGTGAGAGAGCCGTGGTCTGCTGTCTAACTTCAGCAGAATTTCAAATGGGTTTTTTGCATTATCCTTAGTATTTGAAAAGAGACTGCCAACTACATTGTTCGCTAAAGCCTTCCATGCTTCTTCCGTAGATTCACCTCGGTGCCTGCGCATGAGGAAACAAGGACACGATGACTGTGGGGTTCACCACGAGCTGAAGGAGTTTGTCTAACAAGATGAGAGTCAGTTTCCATTTCAATGATTTCTCGGTATCTGTCGTAAGTAGAACCATAATTTCAGGATGTCCCTTCGACGAGATGATTGGGAGTCAAGTAGAGAGATGGGCTCACCTTCATGTGAAGGTAGAGAAGAGTTCAGTAATGATGTTTGGCTTGGAGAGTCTCTGCCATATTCCATCCTTAGCCAAGCTTTTGAGCCAGAGGGAACCAACTTGTGTGCAGGGGTCAACAGAGAATATGACAGACACAAGAAGGGGGAGACATACATAATCTGCAAGTCTGTACATTGATTTAGGTGAACAACGGATTGTTTTCATATTGTCATTTGGCTTGTTTTCGGATTTCAAATTTGTGAACTGTATGTTGTTCGTGTAGGAATAGAGAATGAAGGCTTTCCATCTACATCTTATGAGATTATCATGAGTGAAATGGAAAGACAATATACGTTTCATAAGCAGTTCCATTTATTGCAAAGGCTCGTCCATCCAATGGACCAGCAGGAACGGAAGTCACGTCAATTGCCTCTGTGAAGTCCTTCTTGGCTTCAGTCCCTTCGGGAGAATCAGTTATTTGCTTCAGTTCAGCGTTCTTGTCTCCTTCCACTCCTAGAGCGTTCATGGACGGACTTTCTGTAAGTCGATGTTCTTGGCCCGACTTATCCTCTCCATTGTCATCTTCGTCATCAGGTAAAGGTTCCAAATCACTGTCTGAATCATAGCCGTATGCTTCAGCTTTGAGTTTCGCGATTTCTTTTGGAGTCTCTTCTTTGACAAGACAAGGAGTCCCACTACTGAACCCCAAATATGATAAGAGAACTATACAAGAAAGTCAGCCAACTAACTAGTAGGTCTACTGCATCACTTACGAGACTCTAAGTAAGAATTGTATGCAAACAGTCGAGATTGTCCATAACAGCTTTGGGCGCAACTGGCAGACTGCGACGCTTTGCAGAAAATAGATAGAATTTGGTATCAATGAATGAAGGGTCATCGAGCGATTGACTCAATACATCTTGGATCTTGGAATGTGGGGTTGTTGGAAAGGACAGATCATATGATGCGTCGAATGTGAGGGAAATTGTGATATGGGCTCGGCCCCTGTACTGAGGTGGTTCTTCGTATGACCCAAGTTGATGAACGCCCTTCAGAGAGAACTCGTAGAACTTTCGTTCGTGAGTTACGTGTAAGGAGCTATCAGGATAAACTACTTTGACGTAGACCACAACGACGTTGAAAGCAAAAACCGTGAACAAAGGAGGAGGTGGATGGAATGAAAGTTGAACTGTTGCTACCAGAGATTTATTCTGAGGTCTAGGACCGGAGTCAGATAATTTGGAGAGATACTTCTCGACTACATGAAAACGCCAGCCGAGGCCGCAGGTTGAAGAAGTATGAACAACTGCTGACAACTGCATTGGGTTACTTAGCCTGGTGAAAGTGATAACACTAGTCACTTGAGGTGGATTAGTTAACCAGCTGTCGTCAATGACCTTACCACATTTCATAGCTCTGAAAACGCATTGACTGATGTCAAGAGAAAAAAAGAAAACGCCTAGTCGATCAGAGGTATATATTTATATTTATTCTCACAGCTGAACAAATTCTGGCGGTCAAAACGAAGATGTAATGAAAAATCATATAATAAGAAAACCGCGTATCAACTCTTTTATTGAAATCCGAGTATCAACATGCAAGCTTGAGCGGAGCACGTGGCGCATGTGGTATATAAATAGTATACATATTGGAAAATCAAGCCGACGTCATGATCCGGTGGAAGTTTCAGGAACCTTCTCAAATTTTTGATATATGAGATTTGTAGCCCACTGTATCAACTTATTGGTTTGCAAAGGAATACGCTTTATTCCAAGACAAACCAACGTGCGACTGCGTTTCTGCGACAATACATTTGCCTGGAAAAGTGACCGACGGTCTTACTTCGCTCAATCATCTCAACAGAAACAGGAAAATGGTGATGAATTATCGACATCAAAGGAAATAGACCATCGTCCTGGTCCTAGGGGTCAATTTATCATGATATCATGATAAATGGCTTAACCAATGAGGTTCTAGAACTATAACCTTGTTCTGGATCCTGAGTTATACGATGCAATCCCTGATGCGGTTGCCAGCTTGTCCATTTCCTTTGACATTAGACATTAAAAGTAGCCAAGCCAATGGGACTCTGATGATTCAAAGCATTTTTTCGAATTTGACTGATGGACTAATACAGACCTCCGTTCACTTGATCGGACGCTCTGTCAAGATGTTGGTGTCCTGGGGAGATCTTGAGACTGTTATTGACTTGCACAGCCATCACGCTTCAATATGGATCATAATATAAAATTATGAGGGCCAGGAAACCAACCAAAAATAAATTCGCATCAACACTGGATACATTCTTTATCAATTTTTTAAAATGTATTTGAAATTTCAGTCTGAGAAAAAACATTCCTGGACGTGACATGACTCTCTGTACAATGTTCTTCAAGCATGTGATACTCTAACCGCGGACAAACAGCTGTCAGCTGATCAGCCGATCAATTGCTAGCGTGTCACAATTGTGACATTGGCAACATTTTTTTGATCAATTTATTACGCGATGTACGTACTTCATAAAAGTCATAAACATAAAAGGAAAATAGAAAAAGTCGCAATATGAAACCTAGCTTTTTTAAAGGGTAGTGCTCGATATATCAGCAAAAGGAATTTCCGCGATGATGAGATGAATCATTTTTGGTAGCTAGATCATCTAAAATTGAACTGCTCGAGAATTTGTTCTTCTCACAGATCTCTTTTTTTTGTCCAACTCTTTTTCACGTACACCCTCGCTTGCAACAAGATCATAGATGGCAGATACAACTTCAGTGCAAAATCCAAATCAAACTCAATCGTCTGGTAAAGGTATCCTCCTCAAAGCAGATCCTATCGCCCAGCAATTCCGGATGGAAGTTCAAGCATCTCTCTCTCAGCGTAGGATGGAGGGGAAGGGGAAACCGAAGATTGTGGGTATACTAGCTACGAGTTCAAGTCCGAGTAGGAATTACGCAGAGTTTACGCGGAAACAGTGTGAGGAGCTAGGGTTTGAGTTTGTATTGAAGAAGACAGGTGCTGGGATGTATAACGGCGGCAACGATGGTAGGAGAGATGCAGACGCAAGAGATAGAGTGAAGCTGGGTGAGGGAGAAGGAGTGGAAGAGGCGATTATCGAAGCCAATGAGGACGAGAGTGTAGATGGCATTATGGTTTATTATCCAATTTTTGGAGCGCAACAGGTGAGATAGCCTTTAATATTATCCGTCCTAATTTTATGAAAGACTATAGGATCATTATTTACAACAGGTCAAACTATCTCTTTCTCTCTTTCTAGCTGATTTCCGACCCGTATGTAGATTGTTTCCCCACTTAAAGATGTAGAAGGTCTTCACTTCAAATTTCACTATAACCTTTACCACAAGTATGTTATTGTCTTTTCCTTGGTTCTGTTGTTACTCACCATCCGTTAGCATTCGTTTTCTTGAACCCAAGTCGCTGCTCAGAGCAACACTCGCCTCTGCACCTCATGGTACATCAACTGACACCGATAATGGGGATCAACCACCTCCAGGAATGGCTAAGTCTATCCTTCCATGCACACCACTTGCTATCGTGAAATGCTTGGAATATGTTGGTGTGTATAATAGATTGTTGCCATATGGTGATAGAGCGTATGGAAGGACCATCACAGTCATTAATCGGTGAGTGTGTACCTGACCAAGTCAGTCATTTCTTAACTTTGGTCATAGATCGGAAGTTGTTGGAAGACCGCTAGCTGCACTGTTAGCTAACGATGGAGCGAGAGTATTGAGTGTTGATATTGATTCTATCCAGGTTCGCGTTCAAAGTCGATTGGGACCAATTTTATTCATGAATCAGTATCATTATCTAGGAGTACACCAAACGTCCACAGGTCACCTCTTCCAACTCTTTATTGTCTGATTGTAGTCTGCCATTCGAGAGATATCATCCACGGCATGTCGTACGCTCTTGCCCACTTTCCCTACAAGAATGTCTGGCAATTTCCGATGTTGTCGTCTCCGCTGTTCCTGGCGCATCGTATAAAGTCAAGACGGAATGGCTGAAAGACGGTTGCATTTGTGTAAATATTGCAGCTGATAAGAATTTCGAAAAGGACGTGAGAGACAAAGCCGCAATTTATATTCCGGCAGTTGGAAAGGTGACGATTTTGATGTTGCTAAGGAACCTGTGAGTACCTATTTGGCTCCATTTTTCTTTTCTTCTTGTGCATTTAACTGATGGTAGCGCAGACTAAGGTTACAAGGATATAGGGTTGAGTGATTTTTGTTCAGGTTGTGGACGAAATACCTACCGGAATAATTTAAACATGAGGCAACAACAGTGCAAGATTTAGTGTAGTGCAATGGGGAACAAGGAAAGAAAAACGACTCATTCAGAAATATTAGTTTTAGAGGAAATATCAAGAGGCAGGCGAGCGAATGGAAAAGAAAAGCAAAAACAAAGATAGCAACAGTCACGACGTAGATGAATCAATCCAGAAAAGTTTCTTTTATGATGGGTGGACCTCGAGAAGAACCTCGGACAGGAGTAGAAGAACCAGAAGGTGGGAAGCTGGCAGAGGTAGGGGTTGGAATGTCGGACATAAAGCGTACCCGTTGCCGATGGAACTGCAGATTGATGACAATGTGAAGATAGGGCTCAGAGGAACAACATCGTACGACTTGCCTGTGGAAGTTTGGGTATGAGGACAAAGACCAGGACAGTGAGATTGATGGCGAATAACCAGGGGTTGTAATTCGTGTAATGTGTTGATGCGAGAAAACTTGATTATGTGAGTGGAGAAGGGTAAGTAGTGAATGATTGAAAACACACAGGCCAATGGGCAGACAAAAGAGCCACTTTTTAGCAGGGGTGTACTGCGCTCCGTTGTCAATCTGCTCCCAAAGAGTGAGTTCGTCATATGCACCGCTGTGAGAGTCACTGCCAAAGGGGATCCCTGTAACACCATTGAACATAAGAAATGAAAGCTAGAAAAAGGTCAGCCAGGGGGGGTCGGCAGTGGTGAAGATGGCGTACGGTGAGGTAGAGAAGGTTGACGAGGGTCCAGGATATTTCCTGAGTCATACCAGGAATGGTGTCGATGATAACTTTTCCCGAAATGATCAGGACGACGTGTATGAGCCATGCACCTGGGAAAGGGTGAGTAACAAGAGATGTGGGACTACGAGACAAATACCCTTTGCATTGACCCAGTCAGCGTTGATATTGAGGTAAGCATTGCGGTCAAGGTCGTCCTCTGCAGAGCGGTCCTTGACCTCCTCGACCTTGACGATGGAGGAAGAGCGAGTGCGCGCACGGACTGGCTGGGGGACCTGGAGCTTACTCATTGGCGAGTCACAGGCTGGGTTTGCGCTTTTCTGCTCCTCGGCTTTTTCCGACCGATTCGCCAGTTGATCCGTTTATACTGCGGAGTGATCCGTGATCTCCCGGCCTTAGGCTGGTGGTCACAACTCCCCCTTATGGCACTCGTCTTTTCGTCGCATCTGCAGCCGCACGGACCCGATGGTCTCGCTGCTGTCCGCTTTTCTTGCCCTGTGCGTGTCTGCCGTCTGAGAATATTTCCCATTGGCGCGCCGCTCTTTGAGAATGCGCTGCACATGCGTTCGGTGACGAGTCCCGATGCTTTCTATCTCGATGTCTTTTTCAATGCCCAGTCTGTTCGTGGCGATGGCAAGGACAGGCAACGACCCGCAAATGCTTTAATGCGGACGTCAATCTCCTATGCAGGAGGGCTGATGGACTTTGCCGTCGACATGGGCAGTGAGTATGCAACACGGCTTGTGATTGTCAAGGGCTCATTTGAGTGGCTTTCGCTTGCAATCTACGGGCATATTGTCGGCGAGTCCCCGCCAATGCACGAGCCTAGATCCATCGTTCCATTTGAGCCAGAACCACTTGCTCCACACCTCGACCCTGCACATGCCTCAGACCCAACCGCATTGGCAAAGTCCCTGCTTGAGCTTATACCCAATGCACCCTCACTGTCTCTCGCTATACGTCTCGTCTTTTGTTTGAAACCCACCCTCGATGATTGGGACATTCCAGGTTTCCCTCACATCTATGCTAGCCTTGACAATGATACCGAAGACTATGATCTCGACTCCATTATTGCCAACCTGGATCGCCCTATTCCCGAAGACCTTACCCAGGATACTCTGGATAGGTTTGTGGAGAGGCTCACTGATTTTGTTGGGTCTCCGGTTTGTATCCTTGCTTCATATCTGAGTTAGCACTCATGTCAATCTAGTCAAAGGATCAAGCATACCAAATTGCCAACGTACTCAATCTCTCTGCTTCCCAGAGTCCTTCATTTTCTCAAGCACTGCTAGTATGTAAACACTATCCCTTCATGACACACCATTTATCTCTCCTCCAGAAAGCACTCGATTTCTCGTCCATATTCACCTCCATGACTCTTTCTGACACTCTAACTCTCAAAACTCTTACCGACGCATGTAGTAATGCTTTGATAGCCCGCCATTTTCTCACACAAACTTCCCTTCTCGGAATTATTAGTGACATGCGAGACAGTCCTCATTTCACGTCAGATAGGGCCTTAGTGTCCTCTATCGACCGTCTTCGAACGCGTATTCTCGGATGGCAAGCATTCGAGCGTGCGTTATCTCATCAACATGGAGAAAACGACTGGTCTCGTCCCGCTGGTCTTGTGTATGATGTTTGTCAAGAAGAACAGGCATTAGGTAACTGGCTTGCGTCCATGATCCTACACGATGACATTCTCGCTCGGCTCGCTAAATCTCCACCCCCCATGGCTCAGAGCACCCCACCCGTTTTATTTCACTGTGACCTTGATGGCGAAGACGAGTCTGCCCTCATCACTCATGACGATTTTTTGGCTTTCGTTCGTGCCTGTGTTGGTATTGTGGCCGTTCTGGGCGTATTAGCTTGGGCTGATAGTGTCGGTAATGTCGACTGTCGAGAGAGGACCCTGGCAGTCATTCATTTGTGGCAGACTGTAGACGGCTACCGAGAGGTTGGTTCTGATGCTTTGCGACTGACCTGGTAATTGATGCACGAAAAGATTGTGAACCACCTGTTCCTCCTACGTCAACTTACACGCCGACTAAACTGGATAATAACAGACAAAACGACAGATAATGATCCCCCTCGACATTCTGGGCTTTTGGCTGAACGTATACTTTGTTCCCTGCTCTTACCACCTGTGCCACCATCCCATCCCCATCCCACTCCCCTTTCTCCAACGTCTTCTCACTGTCATTTCCACTTTGCCCTTCCAGCGCTCAACCATGACCTAATGCAAACAGTTCTTTCGCTCTCTCAACCGCTCGCATTTATTCCTGAACATGAGCGTCTAGCTTTTCGTAAACTCGCATTGGTGGTGGATGACGGTCTCCCAGCTGCTATTGAAGAGCTTGTATTAGTTTTCGACAGCCATTCAACGAGCGACAACGCTATAGACAGCAGTGGAGGGACGAGACGCCCAATTTCCTTGAGAAGAATTAGGATTTTGCGTGTAGGCATAGGGTTGGTGCTGAGAGAGCTCGGTAATGATGATTCCAGGTTTGACATTGATGGAAGAGAGGAGATAATTGACATAGGTGGAGAATGGAGAGTGTTAGAAGCGTTTTGTGCTGAGAGGACGTTTGGGTTTGTGGAGCGACTTGTGGATTTGTTCAGAGATTTGGTCGAGGATTTGATGGAACATCTTGTCATAGGCCTCCGTGGACCGACTCATTTGGGTTCTTCATCCATGACAACAAACAGGAACGGATCTTCAAACATGGCGCGAGTAGGAGTAGAGACATCGGGGCACAAACAGACTCAGGATCTGATCGAACAACTCTTTGCCACAACGCGCGAACTTTTACTTCTCTTCCACCGGTTTGCTATTCAAGCATTCCCGTTTACACCGCGAGGGTTGAGAACAATTGTTTTTGGGATAGTTGATCTTGTCAGTTGTGCCGACTCTGCTCTTAGCTGTACCAATACTCGAAGAAACCAAGAGGAGAAGAGGAGAAGACAACAACAAACGACTATAGAACGCGTTTCGAGGATGACAAGAAAAACCTGTGTACGAATCTTGAAGGTGTTTGTGCAAAAGGATGTAGTTATGGAACCGAAGAAAAGTAAAAGCACGATGGAAATCGTGCTGCGGGGTTTGCTCATGTGCGGGCAGGTCGGGGTCGTTAGTCAAGGGCAGCGAAGTCAGAATGTACTTGAAAAAGATGATGTGGTTGGGAGAGTTGAGAGGGTGCTGGAGTTGATTGAGTGTGTGTTACCTTCCGAGTCTGTTCTGGAGGGAGTGAACCGTTGGGGAATGAATAACTCGGTCGGGAAGGAAGAAGAGAAGAGCAATCGAATGGCAGACGATGATAATATATCTCCGTCACAGAATAGACTGTGGCGACCTGAAGAATTGAAGCGAGCCAAAGCTTATTGGGCAATGAATGTTTTTCCACTGGTTCTACATGAGCTACAGTTATTTATGCGCGTATTGCCAGCAGAAGCACAAGTGCGATTTGTGCTTCTCTTGATTGGTGTGGATGAGGATGGGGATGTAGGTATTGGAGAGTGGTTGGTTGAGGAGGAAGTGAAAGGAGTTTCTGAGATTTTGACGAGACTTACGGGAAATTGCCCTTCATTCGAGAGGAATGAACATGGTATTGAGGATATCGGTGATCCTGAGACGGAAGTGAAAGGGGATGTGACGGAGGATATGGATGCGGGAGGGGAAGAAAAGTTGATTGAGGAACAACACCGGAGGAAGAGAGTGAAAAGGAATGAGGAGGGGGTATTGCAAGCTGATAAAATGGTGAACTTGTATCGGGTGTATGTGGGCCTACGCTTTTTGTGTCTTCTCGTTTCCTCGTCCTCGTGGTTCTTCGTTGCACTTACTAGAATACCGACACTCTCAACATACCTTGCAAAGTTCTTCACACTGCTGTTAGAAGGACATTACACCTCACCACTATTTACATCTCTACTCCAATCTTTCTCCCGACCAAACAACTGGGCAAAATTGCAATCCAGTTCAGTGGATGTTGCATTGGATAGGTTGAAAGTTGTCGTTCTGATTGGCTTGTTGAGAGTTGCACAGGGAAGTGTAACGTCTGAGAATGAGGAGGACATTCATGTGGAGGAGCTAATCAAAGATGAGGGCGTACGCAGGGGTCTATCCCTTTCCCCTCCTTTGACTTGCAACAATGGAAATATTGCTGCGGTGCACACTGATGTCCTAGTGGATGCTACGAGATTGGAAATTGGAAGGCTGTGTACTGTGTGTTCTGAGAAGGCCGGAGAACTCACGTTGCCGGTTGTGGAAATGGTGATTGGACTTTTGCATTGGATAATTGTTTATCCATTGACCAAGCCATCCGAAAGTGATGTTGATGACAGTGCGATGACGGGGAAAGAAATGTCGGCCGGGAAGATTTTTTTGAGGGGTGTAACAAAAGAGGCGTTTGGCACACTTTGCGAGTCGTTTATTGTTAGGTTGGTGGAAGTGGAGCAACAGCAAGTGGTTCATGAAATTCAAGCCAAGATCGAGTTCAACGACGAGGCTAATGATGATATCATTCCTATCTCGATTGAATTGCCCAATACACTTATCCTTTCCTTATCGTCTATTTCTTCTCTCCTCTCCCATTCTCTGAATAATACTAAATCATCTTCCTCTTCTCATATCCGAAACAACAGCCTCAGTACATTCTCATTCGTAGATGGACTTCCTGGTGGTCGAGTTGAGGGTGGTTCCGTTGATGAAGAAGGAAAAAGAAGACCAAGTACACCAAAGGGAGGGCAGAAAACGCCTGATATTCTGGGAACGATTATTTCTCCGCCTACGGCTTTGTTGAGGTCGCCTGCTGCGACTGGGTTGACGAAGACATATGCGAACAATGATTTTAGATCATTGAGACAGGTACCGAGTGCGAGATTAAATACGAGTCGGTTGCCAAGTACGCATGGTGAGTTGTTACATCTTTTGGTTATTTCTCCAAAAAAAGATGGTTGGTATGTGCTGGATGGACTCCACTACCTTGAACACAGTCAATGAGCTCTGGATTGATGCTAGCTATACTGTTCCCAGCCATTTTCATGCTACTTCTATGGTTATTGACAAGAGTACTGATCAATCGTTTTCTCTTCCATCCCTAAGTGGACGTAAGTTTTATTCCATCACTCGAAACACACGCAATAATGCTTTCACAGGATTTTGAGAATGGTTCCACGGCACTTTCTTCAGGCCCTTCTGCCACGTCACCACTTGTTGTACCAGTACCAGTACCAATGCCTATTGGAGACGCTTCGGCTTTCGGGGGTTTATTGAATATGAATCAGTAGATGCCTCAGTATAGTTTGACTCCGGCTTCTTTGTTTTCCATCCTTCGAATCCATTACTTGGGGTAGTTCTAGTATTGAGATGCTTATCTGCGAACTCCGGTCCGGAATTCCCCAAAATACAAATTCATACCTTGCTTATTTCATTATGGATTTGATGCGGTGTGGATCTAATCTTATCGAATTACTTTGAGTCAGGGGCATATTTTATTTCAACTAAACTACATCCATTGTATTTAGAAGGAACCGACATATATTGTTGCATAGCTATGATTTGAACGGTTATCAAAAGCTTGCATAATAGCGAGCAAAAGGAATACCCATTCCCAGTGGGGTGCCTCGAAGCTTAGTAGGCATTTCATGAATGCCCAACCCCATTCAACTTTAGTGCGTCAGACCCCATACTCATACCTGCCGGGAGTAGTGGAACTGGAGGCATAGTACCGGAATATCCTTCGTGATCTTCTTCATCCCCATCGTCACCGCCAACATCCAAGGGGTCTCCCTGTTCGTCTTCTTCATCCTCTTCGTCCATAAGCTGTGCGGCACGCTAGGGAGTGAAACTATTATGACTAGAATTGATTCCTGATAAAAAGAGATACCTTCATGGCCTCGGCCTCGTTTGAATAATGCCTTCCCCTGGCTTTGAGGAACTCTGCATGTTTCGCGGCGGCTTTGAAACAATGAGTTGGGACAGTTCATTTTGTCAAAGGTATATTCAGACTCACTCTCCTCGTCCATTTCTTCATCCTCTTCAACCTCCTCTCTCCTATCTCCATCTGCAGCGCGAATTCCCCTCCTTGCTTCGTCAGGCAAGTTGAAACTTGTGCTCCTACTCGAACTCCCACTCCCAGCTGATCTCAAACTCGCACCAGATACTGATCCTGAGGGGGCAACGCTGGAATTCGAAACATTGTTATTGTTGCCAGTGAAAAACCCGACGCTTGATATCGAGGTGCGACGGGATGAATACCCTGAAGTGTCTGCTCCAGTAGAAGAAACAGTTCGGGCTGGAGATCGTGGTGGTGGTGAATCGTACATGTATTGGACTCCAAGGTTCAAATCTGGGATGTCTGCAGTAGATTTCATGGATGAGGTATTTGTGAAACAGAATACAGAATACATGCCTCCTTCAATGGTATCAGTCTCTACGTTATACCTTACGAAAGGCGTCTTGGGTTCAGTTATCTTCATTAGACTATCCTTCTGGATCTCAGTCAACGCGAGGTTCTCTTCATCCCATTGTAAACTGCTACATTCGTGCGTTTAACACCCATTTCAAATGGGTTTCGGAAGCAGGAGCATAAGTGACGGGTGCCTATTAGTACTTTGGGAACAGCCAGGATGGTAGATAGCTCACTGAGAGTGAGGATAGGCCGC
>Ga0153999_1000739_pt1 | contig 13870 bp, 10 predicted proteins | sample TSNC083MetaG_FD_104675 | JGI IMG/M metagenome (GOLD analysis project Ga0153999, IMG submission 104675) | Attine ant fungus gardens microbial communities from North Carolina, USA - TSNC083 MetaG | ecosystem: Host-associated > Fungi > Mycelium > Unclassified | place: USA: North Carolina, Lumber... | reverse complement strand
GATATCGACATTGCCGGGAAAGCCGGATTCACCATCCGGGCTGCGGTAATAAAAATTAACCGCGTTACGCGCACTTAAGCATTCTGATTCAAATACCTGATAATGCAGGCCTGCATCACCGCTGTGTAATAGATTTATATCCTTTTCGTTACAGGCAACCTTATAGCGCTTGCCATTTAGCTGGAATTCACCACCCGCTATCCGGTTGGCAACGCGCCCGATCGTAGCGCCAAAGTAATATGGATTGGCATAATATTTTTGAATATTATCGTACCCCATGACAAGCTCATCGAGGCGTCCGTTTTTATCGGGCATTTTGATAGACATTATCGTCGCGCCGAAATTGGTTATTTTTATACTGCTTCCACTGCCATTGCTAATCAAAAAACTGTATATTCTTTTCTTGTTGTTATCGTCTTCGAGTCTGGAAATTATCAAAATATATCACCTCTCCTCCAGAAGATTTAATTGGTATCCGCAGCCTTTTGGGATGATTTGCGCAGTAAGCGTTTTTTAATGTCCGATTGCCTCCCGGAGTATGCCATAAATAAAACAACAAACACCGCAACAACAATTTGACTTAACTCAGTGGGTATATGCAGCACTACCAATCCCAGCTTAATAATTTGTAAAAGCAAGGCCCCAAGAAAGGCGCCGACGATCAGGTTGGTTAAGGATGACAAAGACATGCCGATAAACACGCACATCATGGCATCAAAAGCAATGCTCAAGGTTCCCATTTCCGTTATAACCAAAACCGTAGAATTTGTGCCAATGTACATAAACGCATAAAATCCGGCAAATAGGCCTGCAAGCACCATGCACATAAACTTAACCTTAAAAACGTTGATACCGTTTAGCCTGGCAACGGCGGGGTTTTTGCCTATGGCTCTAACCCGCGAGCCAAACGGCCTGAAGTTATAGAGAAAGAAAAGGAACGCAAACATGATGCCAAATAGGATATAATTCAGCGGATAAGTCCCTAAAACCACAAGGCTTCCATCTCCCCGATACCCGTCACCATTGTTAATAAGGGCACTTACGCTTTCCAAAAGCAGCAGAAAACCAATCGACGTAATGAGGGTCGGAACCTTTAACAGCAGGTATAATGAGCCGTTTATCACTCCCACCATAATGCCCACCAGAATACAAAGCACAATCAGGCCACAACACCCAGATTCAACGTCGCGGCAATATTCCCGGCCAATATCGCCGTAAATACGCATTCCGCCCCCAAAGCGAAATCCCAATTGCCGACAGACAGGTTACATACAAGACCCAGTGCCAAAATAGAGGGCAAAACTGCCTGGCTAAGCAAAATTGGTATATTTGCCGAAGTCACCCGTTCCGGTTCAAGAAGAACCAAAAGGAAAAACAGCGCGATCGGAATGAAAAATGCAATTGTATTATTTCTAATATCTTTTACTAGATTTCTGTTCATAAGCTTATCTCCAAACCTAAAGGCATCAAGAAGCAGCAATCATGCAATATATCCGGTACTCCGGTCATAAGACAGCCCAACGGCGCTTATAAATATAATCGCTTTTACAATATTGATAGTGATCGGGCCGAGGCCCCAAATAATCATGCCATTTGATATCATGGTCAATAGGAACGCCCCGATGACAATCATGGTTGTTCTCACCTTTGAACCGCCGGTAAGCGACATTCCTCCCAGGATCAATGCAAGCAGAACATCAATTTCCAGCATATTCCCGGTCGCACGTGTAAGGCCTCCGGCCTTGATCATGTAGAGTATGGACGCAATTCCAATTGTAGTGCCGCTAATTATAAAAGCGTACATTTTATACCGGCTGACAGGAATACCACTAAGAAACGCTGCTTTAGGGTTTGACCCAATCGCTTTATTATAAATTCCAAGCTTTGTTTTTTCAAATAGAAAATATGCAATGACTACAACAACGATAATAGCGGCTACATACAATATGGCATTATCAAACTGCGCGATCAGCGAAGGCGTCTTCATTATTTTCTCGCTGTTCTGGGCAATTTTTATAAAGCCTCTTCCCATAAACATCATACACAGGCCGAGGACAAAGGTAGGAAGCCGGAAAACAATGTGCAGCAACCCAATTAATGAGCTCAGAACAATGCCCGCTATGATACACGCCGGAATGAGCAGGACAGGATTTAGCTTGGCCGCGTAATAGCCGGTCATACAGATCAGTACAAGCTGGCCGCCCAGGGAAAAATCAATATTTCCGTGCGCCATCGTAAAGGTTGAACCGGTTCCGGCAATGATGATAATCACGGATTGTATGATAATCATTTGAAGGTTTCCCACCGCAATAAATGAACCATTTGTCGTCAGGGCAAACAACAAAAATACGATAATCAGCCCTGCAAAGGGAGCAATTGTGTTAAGATTGAATTGTCGGCCATTTTTAAGATTCGGGGGCGCTTGTTCCTTTAATCCTGAATCAGCATCCTTAACACTCATAGATTCTATCTCCATTCTTTCTAAATCATGATTAGCGCGTCAAAAGGTATCGTGTGTCCTGATACCTACGGATTGCTGCGCACTTCGTGCTCTCGCAATCCTAAAAACATTCGAAATCCGCCCTTTTCGGGCTACTTTCTCATGTTTTGCGGGTCCCAAGGTCATGCTTTTTCATGCAAGCATGAAAAAGCATGACCTTTTGACCCTGGTATCAAATCATTTTTTGAATCAGCATGTGCTCAGACAGCTCTTCCGAGCGGCTAAATTGTCCGTTCATTCTTCCGTTTTTCAAAATCACAATCCGATCCGACATACCAATCAGCTCCGGCAATTCCTCAGACACCATAATCATTGCTTTACCCTGTTTCTTAAGCTGTGTCATAAGCTGATAAATTGCCGCTTTTACACCAACATCAATTCCCCGGGTCGGACAATCCATAATCAAAATTCTGGAATTATTGGCCAGCCATTTGGCTAAAACCACCTTTTGCTTGTTGCCGCCGCTTAATTCCTTGGTCATCTGGCTGATGCTCTTCATTTTAACGTTCATATTATCTGCCTGCGCCCGGGCTAAGTCTGCTGCCTTACGTTTACTGATATATTGCCCGTTCCTGATGATATCCAGCGACGCTACCACTATATTATCCATAATGCTGGAGTTTTGAAAGGCGGATTCCTGGTCCCGGTCCTTAGGAATATAGGCAACGCCCTCTTTGATGGCGGTTGGCGGCGAGTCAATTACTTTTCCTGTTTTATTAACCACAACCTGGCCCTTGGTCGGCTTGATCGCTCCGAACATGATCTTACAAAGTTCATGCATGCCACATTCGGTCAGACCGCCAATGCCCAGAATTTCTCCGCTATGAATTTCGAGGCTGATGTCGTGGAGAATATTTTCATAAGAAACATCCGATACCGTCAAAGCAATTTCTTCCTCAAAGCTTTCCTCATGATCCGCACGATAGTAATGCCCGGAAAGCTCACGGCCGATCATTAGCCGTTTCATATTATCGGCGTAGATGCCATCGCCATCCAGGGTGTCCACCAGATGGCCGTCACGCAGTATGGAAACCGTATCACATACAAGCTCGAGCTCCGATAAATCATGTGAAATAAAAATAACGGAATTACCGTTTTCCTTCATTTTTTTCATGATTGTATAGATTAGCTCCCGTCCACGCTGGGATAAAGCCGTTGAGGTTTCGTCAATAATTAAAAGCTTAGGGTTCATATACATGGCGGTCGCAACCTCCACCAGCTTGCGGTCTTCAAAGGAGAAAGACTCAATACCGGCGGCGGGATCAATGTTCTCAGCGCCCAGTTCGTCAAGAACGCGCCGGGCCTCCTGTTTCATTTTCCGGCGGTTGACATTGCCCAGCTTTGAAAAGATATTCTCCCGCCCCAGAAAAATGTTATCCGCGACAGTGATCCCGTCAATGGTTCCTTGCTCCTGGACCAATATACAGACGCCCATGCCCCTGGCCTCAATCAACGAAGCCGGATTGTAAGGCTTACCCATAAAAACCATAGCTCCGCTGTCCGGCTTGAGCGAGCCGGAAATCATGGAAACCAATGTGGACTTCCCCGAACCATTCTCTCCAATCAGCCCGTAGATTTCCCCTTTCTTTACTTCCAAGGATACATCAACTACCGCCTTTGTTGATGTAAATGATTTATTCATCCCTTCCACTCTTATAATTACATCGTTTTCCATCTGCTTTACTCCGTTTGGCTGTTTTTGAATTGACATGCAGCCCGTCAGGGCTGCATGTCCGAAACATAATTAGCGGGATTTTGCTTTGTTAACAACATAATCCAGATTGTATTCCTGCATTATTTCCTGCATAGCGGCATGATTCATGTCAGGATTCAAACGTTTGACCAGACTCAGAATCTCCTCATCCGTATAAATATCGAAATCGGGAGTGTCAATGTATTTGTTATACGCTTCGCATTCTTCCGCACTGGTTACATAAATTACATTTTGAATCAGATTCAGATCCGTCCTTTCTGATAAAGGATATCCGTCAACAGAGTTATACAGCCACATAAAATTGAAGAACCCGTCAAGCGAGAAGCCGCCTGCAGTCGCGGAAACCGAACCCTTTTCGTACGCGTCCTGCATGTTCGTAAAGGTGTCGCACATGCCTACCTTGACCTGGCCGGCCTTATTAAGGCGCTCAACCGCCGCTACGATGATTTCACCTTGGCCGGTTGCTCCGCACGTCACCGCGATACCATCCATTTCAGGATAAGAGGTCAGAAAATTTTCTGTTGCGCTCTGCGCGTCATTTGTGCCGATTAGTGGAGTCGCTTCGGCAAGCACTTCCATTCCCAGCTCTTCCGCCTTATCATAAAATGCCTGATTTCTCTCTACCTCATAGGACTGCTCACCAACGCCCAGAAGCAGGCCGACCTTTGTAGCACCCTGATCATGTAAGATTTGCATAATATCCGCGCCCACATTGTAATTATCCTCTGTGCTGTTGCCCACCCAATACGAGCTTGCCTGTACTTCATTCCTTATTTCGTCATCTACGATATTGCGGAAGCAAATGCTGAAATAAACGCCCTTAGCCTCACAAAGCTGCATGATTTTCTGAGTTGCAATTTCTCCCAGAGGAACGCACATAATGCCTTCAACACCAGCGGCAATCAGGTTCTGCGCGTCCGTTATCTGATCATTGGGATCCATCGAACCAAACGCCCAGGTTATATCGCAGTTCAAAAGCTCTCCGGCCCGGTTTACCTGCCTGTAAACATTCGCCGCGAACGGATCGTCCTTCCCATAGAAGATAACGCCTATTTTGTGAGGAACAAGGCTGCTCTTATCCAGGGCAGAGGCATCCGTGGCGGCTGTAGTCGGCGCCGTGGTTTCCGTGGGAGCATTCGAAGTTTCTGCCGGCGTGGTTTCCGCCGGTTTCTGCGCACATCCTGCCAGTGTTACGAAGGCCATACAAAACACCAGAACGAACGCAAGGATTTGAGATTTCTTCATCATTTTTTCCTCCTAAATTTTGGTTTAGACCATAGAAAAGGGTGTATTATACATTGATAATGACCATGTTGTGAATGTTGAGTTCCGATAGCTTCAGTTCTAAAATACCGTCCTTGCATTCCCAGGATACATCACCGTCAGGCACTGCTTTCACGGATTTTACCGGCTGATCCATCTCCAGCTTAACTTCGATATTATTCACAGGATACACATCTTCAATCCTGGGAATATGCAGGCTATGACGCCGGGTCTGGCAGTTAATCAAATGCAGTATTATTCTGTTTCGGTCTTTCTGTTCCATCAGATTGATTTCAACGCTTCTGGGGGCTTTTACCTGTTTTACTACATTGTTTGGATAGACCATGTTCAAAATGTTCTCCAGGAACGTGCGATATACATAATAGTCTTCTTTAAAATACAAGGAGAAAATAGGCATCGCTATATAAACGGCTTTACCTTTTCCATACTCGTTCACAGTCGCGATCGGGTATGTCGTTGCCCGTCCGGGAGGTGCCTGATTGTGTGAGTGAAATCTGCTTACGCTTTTCTCAAACAGAGGGTTAACAAAATACCCCAGGATATCCGTATTCTCCCTCGCCCTTACATTGATTATATTTGCGTAACACGCAAACTCATTTGGAACATTTTCCTTAATTGCCGCGGACACAGCCCTTACATAGCTTATGGAATACGGAGAGGTACCGATAAAGTCTACGCCCAATACGTCGGCCAGCTTAAAATTATCATCATAGAACGAGGTCATGTCGGAAGCGATCAGCACACCGCCTTCCTTTACAAACTTCCTTACCTTATCCAGGAATAAATCGCTTAGGTCCTTAACCTCTGGGATAATTAACACCCTGTATGGATCGAGCTCCATCAGATCATCAACAAGGTCAAACTGCTGATGCGCCTCTATTAAGAGCTTAGTAGCCCCCTGGAAATTCCGCAGCCTGTCCGACGTGAAAAATTCAATTCTGTTTATCGCGGAATAGGGCAGGTCTTCCTTGGCATACACCGCAATGGATCTGACCGGAGTGGCCTCCACACAATATTCCGCTCTTTCCTTCACAAAATCCGAACATTCCTTTACGTTCTCAAAGACTTCTTTTTCCATCGTGCAGTTGTTTGGCATTTGATGTCCGATTTGGAACACGCCGCCGTTGGCAATTGTAGTCGCGGCATCAAACTTCAATTCGTTAATATGTTTGAGACCACCGAAATCACCCCACATATGGTGGAACCGGGTGGCCATAAACTCAAATGGAACACCGGTATTTCGCAAATACCTGGCATGCATAGGTGCGTGGGTGTAACCAAAATTCCAGGGCTGTGATTCGATTACCCAATAATCGTTATAGTCTTTTTCTCTGTAGCATCCAAGATAACTGGTATTATCATATCCCACAATGATGTTGGGGTTGATACTTCTGATGAAAGTAGTCGTCTCCCGCGCGACACGGAACATACTGTCTTCTTTAAACTTGTGCACTGCCGCCTTATTTTCGATATCAATGCCCCTAAGTGACATTTCCTTTTGACAATACGCGCAATAGCAGCTATCGTCGGGATAAAACAGCATGTCGAGGAAAAACCCGTCAATATCGAAGTTTGTCACGATTTCTTTCAGCTGCGGCCAGAATAACTCCTGAATGTAGGGAGAGTTCACACAAAGGAAATGGAAGCCTAGATTCCTCATTGACTTTATATCCATGAACAAAAAGTCGCCCGCAAGCGGCAGTTCGTTGCCCGCCTTTCCACTTCCATATTCCCGGACCTCGGAGTTGGGCACATGCACATATTTGGTGCCGTCCTTTGCCGCGACGATCCAGTCAACATTATTAAGACCGGCAATATACTCATAATTCAGCGCATGATATACCATGACGCGCATGTTATTTTTCTTGGCCTCTTTCACAAGCGCCCCAAAGCAATCAAAGTCGAGGCCGGGATGCTTTACGCCAATTTTCGTGTCATAATAGCTATAGCCGTAATTATCCTTAGAAAAAAAAGTGACCGTATCAATGCCGCTTTTGAGAAGTGTCGAAATTATTCTCTGGGCGTCAAATTCTTCTCCGATTTTTTCGTTTCCAGGATTGTGAAAATCATTTAGTAACTTACACGTCTTGTTTTTGAACCATTTTGTTTTGTCCTCACTCATGATAACCTCCTCCTATTCTTGATTTTGTTACCGGTTTTAAAGCGCCTGCCGAAAAACGTCAACCTTACTTTACCCTAAATACTTTTTTTGATTCCGTGTCCGTGCACGGTCTTGCGTATAATGTGTCCGTGCTCGTGCACAAGTTAAATATAGCATATGTACTCCGATATGTCAACCATAAGCAGAATATTTTTCATAACCTCCAGGTACGATTACATTCGGCATGAAATACCGGCCAGTATTTTAAAATCTTCCTCCAGGTCTTGATAAAGTTTCAAATACAGCTTATAAAATTTATCGTATTCCATAAGGTTTCCGTCTATGGAGTTTTGAGTAGTGCCTTTATGCACGCACGCGTCGCATCCCTCCGGCACGCTGCTGAAAAGACCTGCGCCCACACCTGCGAGGATGGCTGCGCCAAGGGCCGGGCCCTCCTTTGATTGAACGGTGCTGACTTCAAAGTCGTATACGTCGGCCAGCATTTGCCGCCATACGGCGCTGCGCCCGCCGCCGCCCGTCGCAATCATCTCGCTGAAGGAAACGCCCATTTCACGGAACACATCCAGATTGTTTCGTTGGGAAAAGGTCACACCCTCCATAACGGCGCGCATCATGTCGTATTTTGTGTGAATAGCGGACAGCCCGAAGAATACGCCGCGCGCGTCCGCGTCAAGCAGCGGGGAGCGCTCGCCCATCAGGTAAGGCAGGTACACCAGCTTATTGGCCCCTATGGGCAGTCTGTCAATCTGCGCGTTCATAAGCTCATAAGGGTCCTTGCCCATGCCTTTTGCCGTTTCCGTCTCCGCCGTGCAAAACTGGTCGCGGAACCATTTTAATGAAAGACCGGCGGCCAGCGAACAGCTCATCACGGTCCATTTGCCGGGAACCGCATGGCAAAATGTGTGCACACGTCCGCGCGGGTCAATACGCACCTCATCCGTGTGTGCAAGAATCACGCCGGAAGTGCCGACTGTGGTGAACGCCTTACCTGTTTTCACAACGCCCGTACCCACGGCGGCCGCGGCATTGTCGCCCGCGCCACCCACGACAACGGTGCCCTCCGCAAGGCCGGTCAGCGCTGCGGCCGCTTTGGATACGCCGCCAGTGACTTCGCAGGATTCATACATTCCGGGCATCAAGGCTTTGTCGATCTGCAGCTCTTTTAGTATTTCATCCGACCACCGGCGCTTTGGCACATCCAGCAGGTTCATGCCGGATGCGTCGCTCACGTCTGTGGCAAATTCACCTGTCAGCTTATAACGGATATAATCTTTGGGCAGCAGAATATTCGCAGCTTTTTCATAAATCCACGGCTCATTTTTTCTGACCCACAGGATTTTGCTTGCCGTAAACCCGGGAAGCGCAGGGTTTGCGCTGATTTCAATCAGCCGCTCCCGGCCGATTAGGGATGTAATATCCTCACATTCGGCTACCGTACGGCCGTCGCACCAGATGATAGAGGGACGCAGTACGTGGCCGGCCTTATTCAAAAGCACAAGGCCGTGCATCTGCCCGGAAAGGCCGATCCCCTTAATATCTTCCGCAGGAACGCCGCTCGTCTGCATCACTTTTTTCAGCGTATCCACAGTGGCATTCCACCAGTCTTCCGGGTTTTGCTCCGCCCAGCCATTTTGAGGCTGGAACATTTCATACGCCGCAGTATGGGAAGACACTACTCCTCCTTTTGCGTCAAATAGAACCGTTTTGACGCTCGAGGTTCCAATATCCACGCCAATGAGAAAGCCCATATTTAATTCTCCTACTCTTTTAAATCAAATTCATGGCATTCGATTATAAATCGTCAGCGCACCAAAACCATGCGCGCCGCCAGTCAGTTTTGTTCGAGGTTTTCTTTGATTTTAATAACTGCTTTTGTGATGTAGTCGTCCATTCTGCCCTTGCCACCGTCCAGAAAATAGTTAAACAGCTTGACCACTGACTGATATCCCTGCTGCACAGGCTCCTGGCATATCACAAAATCGATCGTTCCTTTGCGCACATACCGCTTGACCGGTTCAATATCGTCATAGCACAGCACACACATCTCTTTTTTGCGTTTATTGGAAAGCTCATCCACCGCCTTACACACCCCCGCCGGACCTGCTGCCGCAATAAAAATGCAGTTGGCCTCCGGATATTTATTCAGCTGTTCCATTGTCCTGACGTAAGCGATCTCATCATCATCTTCGGTTTCGTATATTTCCAACAACGTAAAGGGAAATTTCTTTTTCTTCAGTGTTGCATTAAATCCATATATGCGGTCATTGTGACCTTTTACCTTCAGAGAGCCGGTCGCGATCAGCAGCTTTGTGTAATCCCGATTGCGGTAAATGGACAAAAGCCCTGCCGCTGTATTCCCTGCTAAGATGTAATCACATCCCACATAGCAAAGCCTGTTTGTATCGCTCAGGTCGGTGTTCATTGTCACGACGGGAATGCCGCTATCCACGACATGATTCACACACTGCCTGATCTCCGGTGTATCGGCCGTTACCACGCACAACGCGCTGCATCCGCTTTTTGCCATGCTCTCGATTGCCTGAATATGGTTTTCCGGATAAAAGCCGCGTACCTCAGTAAGTTCCACCTTCAGTCCGAAATCACTCATTTCGCGCTCAGCCATACGGATCCCCTTCTTAACATCCTCAAAAAAGAGATTTCCAATGCTGGGCAGCACATAACCAATGGTGAGCGGCTGCTTCCTTGCCGCAAGAATCTTGCCCGCGCGGTTAGGAAAATATCCCATGTTGGCCGCGATTTCCCGGATATGATCCGCTACTTCCTGCTTAACGCTGCCGCGATTATGTAGCACACGGTCTACCGTGCCGCGTGAAACACCTGCGGCGGCCGCAATTTCTTTGATTGTTACTGCCATACGCCACCTACTTCAAATGGATTTTCTGTCTTATACAACATCCTCCGGGGCTGGTTGAACGCAATGTCTTCCACACCCAGATATTGAAATACCGTATACAAAGCTTTGCCAATCGGGCCAAATGCCACCGCGCCATGATGCGGATATTGCTTTTCGATCAGCACATGACGGTAGAAACGCGCCATCTCCGGAATGGCAAAAATGCCGATGCCGCCAAAGGAGCGTGTCGCTACAGGCAGTACCTCGCCCTGCGCAATATAAGCCTGCAGCGAGACATCCGCGTTGCAGTGCAGCCTAAAAAACGTAATGCTGCCCGGCGCGATGTCGCCTTCCAGCGTCCCGCGTGTCACGTCCGGTTCGTCGCCTTTTTCGATCAAACGGTTCTGGATTAGCTGATACTTCACAGCGCCATTACTCAGCTTACAAAACGGTGTGTTCCCGCAATGAAATCCCATGAAGACATCCTTGCTGCTATAGTTGTATTTGTCCTTAATATCCTCTTCGTATATATCGTACGGTACGGTGTTGTTGATATCCAGCAGTGTCACCGCGTCTTGTGTAACGCACGAACCGATGTATTCGGAAAGCGCGCCATAAATATCCACCTCACAGCTTACGGGGATGCCGCGCGACGTCAGACGGCTGTTGACATAACAGGGTTCAAATCCGAATTCATTGGGGAAGGCCGGCCAGCACTTGTTGGCAAACGCCACATAATTGCACGCGCCTTTATTTTGATCCGCCCAATCGAGCAGCGTCAGCTCAAATTGCGCCATGCGCGGCAGCAAATCGGGATACCGGTTGCCCTTCATGCCGAGCTCTTCCGCCATGTCCTTCACTACGTCTGCAATGCGATGGTCATCCGCGTGCGCACGGTAAGATACCAGCATATCCAATTCGGAATTTTCCTGAATTTCAACACCGATGTCATACAACCCTTTAATAGGGGCATTGCAGGAAAAGAAGTCCTGTGGGCGAGGACCAAACGTAATAATCTTCAGACTTTTCAGGCCAAGTATCGCCCGCGCCACCGGGACAAACTCGCTGATTCTGTCCGCAAGCTCATTCGCTGTGCCGACCGGGTGGGCGGGTATAACGGCTCGAATATTTCTAAGTCCTAAATTATAGGAGCAATTGAGCATGCCGCAATACGCATCACCTCTGCCGCCGAATAAGTCTTCGCCTGTCTCCTCCGCCGCGGCAACAAACATAGCCGGGGCGTCAAAGTATTTCGCGGCCAATGTTTCCGGCGTTTCCGGGCCAAAATTGCCCAAGAACACAACAAGCGCATTGCAGCCTGCCACATGAACCTCCTCCACCGCTTTCAGCATGTCCCGTTCATTTTCCACCGTCGTTTTCGCTTCATAGATGGAAATACCTTTTTTGCCGCATGCCTCAACCACCGCTTTTCGGCGGCGTTCACTAAGCGAAATCATAAAGCAGTCCCTGCTGACCGCAATAAGTCCAAGTTTGACAACTGGTATGTTTTTCATCCTTTCTTTCCTTTCTTGGTCATTATGTGCTCGTGCACATTATATAGCTTAGTGTAATATACAATGGAAATAATGTCAATCTCTTTTTATTTAATGGTGATACATTCCTCCGGGCGCTTATCCTCCCGAAGTCCTTTAAAAACCGGCTGACGCAGGCCTCCGCTTCCGGTCTTCATCATATACTTGACCGTGCAGACATGCTGAGGCTTCAGCCATATGGCGCCTTCATTGCCGGCGGGATAGATCGTAAACGGCGCCCCCGGAAGGCGTTCGCCCCGTGACAGGATCCCGAAATCCCGGCTCGATACTCCCAGCGTCACATGGCCCTTGTATATAAGCCGTCCGTTATCGTATTGCCCCAGTATAATACTGGTTACATTTTGCTCCTTTTCCATATATCCGCATACCACAAAATCGTCGTCCAGCAGATTTTTGATCTTGATCCAGTCCTTTGACCGCTTATCGAAATAATATTTGCTTTCCTTTTGCTTCGCGACAATACCCTCCAGCTCATGCCGGACGGTAAGGTTATAGAAATCAACGCCTTTTCCTTCAATGTACCGGGATACCGACAGACTTTGGTTCCCCAAAACTGTGTCATCGAGGATTTTTTTGCGTTCCATCAGCGGCAGATCCGTAATCTGTCTATCACCGGTATAAAGGATATCATATGCGGTAAAACTCACCGGCAGTTTTGCCGCAGCCAGCTCGATCCGGAATCGGTCGGACATGAGGGAACGGCGCTGTATTTCAAAAAAGTCCGGCTTGCCCTCCCGCATTATAAGCAGCTCCCCGTCCAGGATACAGCGCGTGTTCGTCTGTTTATGAATTTCTTTGAGCTCAGGATAGGTGGCATTTAACCGGAGATTGCGTTTGTTGCGCAGCTCCGTACCCTGTCCGTCAAGATAGGCAATACACCGGATTCCGTCCAGCTTCAGTTCATAGATATATTCCGGAGAATCAAAGGGTTCCTTCACTTCACTGAGCAGCATCGGCTTGATGTTTTTCGTATCGAAGACATCCATGCTCTATGCGTGCCTGGCCTGCTTCTGTTCCAGGCTTTGCTGGAGCGCATCCATCAGATTTACAATGTTGTCCTGGCGGGCGGGCACCGCTTCGACGATCTCCTGTCCGTTAATTTTCTGCCGGATCGCCTCCTTGACCCGCAGGATATATTCATCCCTGTAATCTTCCGGCTGGAACTTCTGTGTCATGCTGCCGATCAGCATTTTCGCCATGTTCAGCTCGGCCTCGTTAACTTCGGGGGTAGTATACGCCTTGGGAACCGCCTTGACTTCCTCCAGAAAGTACATGGTTTCCACCATGATTCCATCTTTGACCGGCCTGATCGTGAGCAGGTTTTCTTTCGTTCCAAGTACGGTCCGGGCAATGGCCACCTTATTTTCGGTCTGCATGGCGGCGCGCAGCAGTTCAAAGGCTTTGTCTCCGCCGCTGTCCGGGACAGCGTAATACGTCTTTTCATAAAAGACGGGATCGATCTCGTTCAAATCCGCAAAGTGAAGGATATGGATCGTCCGGTCCTTTTCGGTTTTGATTTTTTCAAAATCCTCCTCCTGCATGACGACATATTTACCGTCCTCATATTCAAACCCCTTCACAATATCGGACTGCTTTACATCGTCAATACTACAGTCCGGGCAGGTCTTCTTGTACCGGATACGTCCTTTACAATCCTTATGGAGCAGGTTGAATCCAACGCTGTTTTCGTCCGTCGCTCTATATAAACTGACCGGAATGTGTACCAGGCCGAAAGATATTGCACCTCTGTGACTAACTGCCATAACAAAAAACCCCCTTTCTTTGATATCTAAAATTAGTGTTATCAAAGAAAGAGGGTTTTATTAGGTCTTGTTTGAAAAAT
>Ga0153999_1000738_pt1 | contig 13876 bp, 19 predicted proteins | sample TSNC083MetaG_FD_104675 | JGI IMG/M metagenome (GOLD analysis project Ga0153999, IMG submission 104675) | Attine ant fungus gardens microbial communities from North Carolina, USA - TSNC083 MetaG | ecosystem: Host-associated > Fungi > Mycelium > Unclassified | place: USA: North Carolina, Lumber... | reverse complement strand
ACTGGCCAGAACTCTCGCCTGCAGATGCTCTCTGTGTCATCGCAGCTTGGCCAGCAGCCGTCGCTGCCAATCGCGACCTCTTGCGTTCGGCCTCTGAGAGAACGGTCGTTGAGAATCAGAAGACTGGAAATGATGATGGACAACTGACCAGCCTCTTTCTCTCTTTCTATCTCTGAGACAATCGCTTCAATTTCTGCCAGTTCCATGTTCTTTGACAAGATGGATGAGCCAAACCAGCAACAGTAAACAATGGCTTGACATACCGTCACTTTACTATATCCCTCCATTACACTAATTTCTATGTTCTTAGCTCCAGTCTGGACTACCTCCAGCAAACTCTTGACGGTAAGCTTTATGCTCTCTTCTCTTGTCATGTCATCTCTATGGTTCTTCTCAAGGAACTCTCGCACAGTCTTAGATGATCGTCCAATGGCGTTAGCCTGATAGTGAAAGTAAGAGTCTGCTATTATCACAAATAAACCAACTGACCTTCCAAGCACTATAAATTCCACTTGGTTCTGTCTGATACAGTCTAGGCTTATTGTCATGCGGATCGAATCCGACTATGAGTGTTGAGATACCAAAAGGTCGGACGCCTCCAGATTGTGTGTACCGCTATCTGATTTGAGTCAAAATGAAATGACAAGGATGAACGCACTGACTTGCTGAATACCGGCAATATGTCTTGTAATATATTCTACTGTGACGGGGTCTTCAACGGTCAGACGATGGCTTTGGCACTCCACGCGTGCTTTATCAATGAGGACACGGCCATCAGCGGTCAAGCCTGGAAAGATCTTTGAGCAACGTCAGAGGGCATGCAGAGTGAATCGTACCTGCAAAAGCCAAGCAAACATGGTCATCCAACATTACAACTTTCCTCACTGTGCGCGGATCTTGAAGCTGTAGAACCGACTTTTTCTCAACACCAAGCACAACTACATCTTTACCTCGGACGCCGACCTTGATGATAAAATTTAGTGAGGTGCAATGTTTCGAGTTCTACTAAACTCACAGCACATGTTCCTTTGCGTACGGCCTCAAGTGCATACTCGACCTGGAATTACTATTAGTGTGCAACTTGATTTCTTGAAATATAGTTTATTCACCTGGAACAAATGGCCATCAGGGGAAAAGACCGTAAGAGCTAAATTCAAAACTTCAATGAGTATACAATGACTGTAGACTGAACGAACCTCGATCGTAGGATCTAGACATGAATCAATATAGCAATATTACCAGGACGCGTCACATTCAGAGTTCATCTATAGCTTACGTCGCTATCACGTGGTCATGTCTGAAGGACCTGATATCTACCTGATATCTAGTCTCAATACATGTCAGACGAACTGGTATGTGGCTTTTGCTCGCAAAACATTGAAGCTCTCGCATTATCTCAACGCGAAGATCACTATGAGGCTCACTTCCTCGCTTTTGACAACGAAAGCGTCACTACTGGAGTCAGGGCCGAATCGTCTCGACAGAGTGCCACAGGGAAGGATAAGTTAAATCATAAGCCTTGGAAGAACTTGGGTAAGAAGCTCGAGAATGATGTGTTTTGGTATCCTTCCCTCGGTATTCCACCTCCTCGCAATTATACGCCAGGTGATATGCCAATGCTTTTCTCTCCTAGATCTAATCGAAACTCCCACACACGCACAGGTCTTATGCCACTCATTAGGCAGTCACTAGATACGCTTTGCATCAATGGGAAGGTCATAAAGGCGGTCCTTTGTCACGAGAAAGTCGTTCATATCAGCAAGGAGTTTTGGGATGCGCAGTGGGGATGTGGGTAAGCACACCTGTTTCTCAAGTTTCTATGACAGTTTTTGATACACTGGCGAAAAAGGTACCTCAATTTCATGATGCTATGCACTGGTCTTATGGAACAACAACATCAACCTCCCTATCTCTCGCTGCTCAATGCATCTCCTAGTCCAAGCGTACGCAACCTTCAGCTCTGGATACAGTCTGCCTGGGACGACGGCAAGACACTTTACTCCTCTCCCTTGACAAAACTTGACATCAAATCAGGATTCGATGACATCGGTCGCAATGAGTTACAAGACAAGATAATTGGCACAAGCAAGTGGATAGGTACCGCTGGTGCGACAAAACCGTTAATTAGCCTCGACCTTGGGTCTTACGATTGCTAGAAATTTATATTGCTTTGTCGCATCGAGGAATACCGTAAGGAATTGCCGTATATGGAATGAATAGTTTCCAATCGATGACTTAGAGCTGAATTAGTAGACTTCGACGAGTTTCAAGACCAAGAAAGCTGTAAGTTCCATAAAATTTCGTATCTATTTTCCCAGCTAAGCCACATGGGCCAACAGGTGCGGCCGCCGTCATTCAATGGATGATTCAGTATTTCAAGCCCCACTATCCAAAGGAAGCGAAGTACACAAATGTCAACGATGTGTTGGGCAAAACAAGTCCTATTTCTGCAACGCATTTGATGCCGGTCATCTTACAACATAGAGGTCACTCTCGAATCATAATTGGGTATCAACAAGACGTTGACGGCTCTGTCAATCTTCTTACCTTCGACACAGGACGGTGAGTCCATGTCTTGACTCGAACTACAACATAATCTCACAATATTACAGTATCCTCCCTTTCGCACTGCGTAGCTTTGGAAGGTCATCTTACCATGCCCTACACGATGATGATGGCTCAAAAGAGACATCCACAACTGGATCTGGCAGCACACATACCGCAGAAACCCAGGTGGATGATGATCGAGCGGCTAACACTCACAAGAGGCCCATAACGTTGGAGGACCTATTGACACCCTCGGAAAAAGGGCTTGCTAGAGAACAATTGTTCCTGCCCGAGAAAACCCAGAACAATCAAGAGGGTGGTAGAAAGGCAAAATTCATTTCGCATCTGAAATTTAAAAAGAAAAAGGATTCATCCCACAGGTCTGAGCGTCATCCTGGACCAGATGCTCATCAAGTTCAGAAGGCTTTCAAATTGACATCGCATCAACTGAGGTGTGTGTCTCCGACGTTCAGTCGTTCTAATCTCTCATTTCCGATACCAGATCGAATACAGAATATCAGGTGTTATATGTTCCTCTGCGAGCACCTCTGAGCGAGGAGGAAAGATTAGCCCGTAAAGTAGTCAAAAGTCAACGAATCACAGAAAGCTCGCCTCTATCCACAGGGTTTGAACGGCTCAACTAAAAATGGTGTATACATGGTAAATCAAGCTAGGGAGTCATAGCCATATCCCTACCCTGATCTAGCCGAGATGACGATCGAGGTGGAAGGTCTAGTGCAGCGACGGCACTGCGAAGAGCTCGCTCCCAGGCTTCTTCTACCTTGTATCCTCCACCGCGCATGATCCCTTCTCTGTCCTTTCTCACTGCTTCACTCAAGAAATCGTGATACCCTTCGGGTGGCATCGTGAACTTGTCTGCGTAAGCATAGTAGTTGTCTTGTATTGCGACGTGTGGCACGTCGGGTATATTGGTGCTCCGTGCCGCCCTCGATCTCAGCAACTGCGAGTTGCTCATGATTTGGGATGATACCGAGCGCGCTTGACTGCGTTTGAGAGCATTCTTTCGTGTCTGTTTGATTACCTTTGCAGCATCCTTGTTACTGGTTTCTAATTTATCAATAATTTCTCGTTTGCCTTTCTCTCGCTCTTCGCGTTCTTCCTCTTCCTCTCTTTTGAGTTCTTGTGCTCGGAACTCTCGTTCTCTGCGCTCTGCATCTTCCTGTTCTTTGAGCTGATGAGCATAAGCTTCATCACGCTGGATATTGAGTTCGATAAGGGCTGCATTTTCTGCTCGATATCGAGCTATCCGAATTTCCGTCTCGGGGATGTCAATATCGTTGATGAGATTGAAAGCTGGAATACTGTCAAGGTCTTGATCACAAGATGAGAAAGGGACAATAAGAACATACTGATATCCTCGACTTCTTCGAGGTAATCATTGTATGAACGAAGGTCTGCAAAATCTTCTTTCCGTTTATTGAACCTGGACAAGAAAAAAAAACAATATCATTACAATAGTTTTGCACAAAAAGATCTCTCTCTCAACTCTTTGGCCATTCGTCGTCGTACGGCAACTTCCTTCTCCACTCCCAAGTCTTCAAACGTTTGTGGTGTAAACGCCAACTTGCGTAGAGTTTTGTTACATAGAGGACAAGGTGCGGGACCTAGTGTAAATAACCGATCTATACATGATTCACACCTACAACCAAGAAGAAAACAAAGGGATGACTTTTGACACACCAACAACGAGTGGTCGAGATTACTCACATTTTATGATAACATGAACTTACTAACAAACGTAATTTAGGATTCAAGTATCGGTCACTCTTACAAACGGGACATTGGTCTTCCATTGACTGGCGAGCTATGAGGAAGTCGTTTATATCGGTCTCAGTGTAGAGAACCTTACAAAGTATTCTGATACTCTTCCAGAAGGGTCTTTAACACCACCTCCGAATATAGTTGTCGAGGTACTCTGAACCTGCTGAGGAGTCGAGGAACGGGTATGACCAGACGTGCCAGCTGCAGACTTCTTCACTGTTTTGCCTTGGAGCCAACCTCCAGCATTTATACGAGAAGACATTGAAGAGTAAATCAATTAGTACTTGAGCAAGGTGGAAAGACGTTTATTTGTCCTTGATTGATATCTCCAAGATACTTCTATCCGCTGTTACAACTCACAACCATACTGATTGCTGGGAAAGATATCTTGTTATACGTCATAATCATGAACTCTTCCATCATCTGTAAACAACGCAGAAACAAGGAAAATCACACCTAATCACTTAAGATGTTATCAAAAATGAATTGGAGAAATTCTCCAATCAAACGGTCAAAAACAAATTGTCCTTGTAAAAAAAAAAACGAACGGAATTTTTTCAAGCTCAAAAAAAGAGCCCACGCATAATCAAAGAAGGCTGAGAGAATGTGTTAGAACAAGGTGAGATAAATGAATAGAAAGGATTGTCAATGGTCGAAAAGCCACACATACAGAGAGAAAGAGAGAAAGATCCGATATAAGAATAATAAAAACGAGGAACGTATCATAGCTTTTTTGAACCTCCACACGGATCACATCATTGCAAAAGACTGTTGATCGCCAGAGGAACATTATATCCAGTTTTCTCAAGGGCTTGAACAGCCTGTTCCCTCTCAAATCCCATTCCAAGGATTTGCACCACAGCCTCATCGTCATCGTGAGCCGATGTCTTGATCCCTGACCCATCAGCCGGTGGGGGAGGAGAAGAAGATGAAGAAATCGGTATCACAGGAGAGGCCAATGTTTCTTGATTTTTATTTTTCTTCTTCTGTTTGAACGAAAATAGCATCTACAAAGACAAAAATGAAGATCTCTCCAATTCTAGCAACAAGCGATGATCAAACACCTACATTCAACCTAGAATGTTTCGTACCAGACTCCTTCAACTTCTCATGGCTCTCTTTGGACGAAGTCGATTTCCTAGGTACAGGGGAAGTCATACGACCAGAAGGTGACGAAGGACGAGGACCAGGAGACGATGTTCGATTCACCGAAGATCGAGGAGACGAAGCATCAAATCCTCTTGGTGATGTCGGAAACGGCTTCGAGGACGACGGAGTGTGAGGTTCCGGTTCTTTGGAAGAGGTAATGTAAGACGGCTCAAAGCTCAAGTTGGGATTGGTGTCAAAAGAGGCAAAGGCATCATCAAAGGAGGTCAACTTGGCAGCCTCTGGCCCCGCTTCAGAGCCATTCGGTATCGGGGCAGACGCCGTTCTTTGCTGAGTAGCGACGGCCGGGGCAGTACTTGAAGTCGCAAAGATATCATCGAAAGTCGACTGTACAGGAGAAGTCACCATCTGCGGTACTGAAGACGGAACCTGAGTTTGAGCCGAGGTAGAAGAATCCACCGTCATTGCCGGTTGAGGGAGAGACGATACCTGTGTCCCTCCAGCGGCACCAAAATCGAAACTGTCCTCAAAACCTTCAAAAGTAGGCTGAGCCGGCGTTGCAGAAGGAGGCGAAGAAAATGAGCCCAGCGCCTCATCAAAGGCATTGACACCGGCAATATCAGTGGGTTTGGAAGATGTTGGCGATTCAGTCACGATGGGGTGATCAAAAGGACTGGACGATGGCTTGGACCCTTCTGGTGACAAAGTATCATCAGGAGCTTGAGCAGGGACATCAGACGTATCATTCGAGCCAAAGATGTCATCAAACGAAGACTTGACCTGATCTTGAGAATCAGTGACGATGGGTGACGGTATCGTTTCCCCGGCCTCGTCTTTTGCTACTGGGTTAGTAATCCTATCCTTTGCCTTTTGAGCCACCTCAGCCAATGGAGCATCATCATCATCGTTATCACTTTCATCGCTATCAGATTCATTGACCTCCAGCTCCTCAAGTCTCGTATCGAGGCCCGTCATAGGCTGCTCAGAATCTTTCTTCTCCGACCCAACTAAAGCTACATCACCGAGCAGTGATGAGCTACTCGGACTATCTACAACAAGAACAGGGAACTTCGCATTGGCCGCATCAGCAAGATTGTCCGAGCTTTCTGGCGGCGGATCATAGTTAGCCGTCGTCGAAGGAGTTACAAAATGTTCAGTGCTGGTTGAAGTCGTAGGCGAAGCTGGAGCTGCTGAATTCTTCAACACCTTGACAACAAAAATCGACAAATGTGATCACTCACGTATGTCCATGTCTTTCAGCACTGAATCATCATGAATCTGGGTATCAGGTTCGATTTCTTCAACACCAAAGAAATTATCAAACTTCGACTGAGATTCCGACTTGGTTTGATTGTCCTGATCTTCCACTGGCGCAGTCAAACCAGAACTACCAAAGGGAATGAAAGATGATTGAGACTGGGCACTGGAAGAACCTGACATGGCCAATCGCTCAAATGGGTTATTACTTTTGGTAGTTGAGACAGGCTCAGGTGAAGCCGGAAGGGGCTGAGCGACAGCTATATCAACGGTATCCTGCGAGAGCACTCGAATCGAATGTGGTTCTTCATCAAATTGAGCTATTTGATCTTCAACTTCCCCCGTCTCCTTGATAGCACTCTGAACCTCGACATTAGCCTCCTCCACTTCTTTCTCAGCTTTGACCTTCTCCGCTTCCTTGGTCGCTAACTGCTTCCGCGCAATAGCAAGCCGGCCTTTCTGTTGTTTTGCTTCCTTCTTAAGCTTCTCAATCTCGCCTTTGAGTTGTTCTGCTTGCTGGCCAGCATCCATCATACGCTTATGGAGATCCCTCGCTTCTTCCTTGTCACGTAGAAACGCCTGTTCAATCTCCGCCTTCTCAACACGGATGGCACTGAGGTCACTCTCCGAGCGGATCAACTCCTCTCTGTTTCTCTGGATCTCAGCTGACTGAGCAGCAGAACGCTCCTTGAGCTGCGAGAGTAGTGCCACCTCAGTCTCATAGGCTGCCTTTGCGGAGGACGATTGAGTTTGGAGCGCCATAAGCTCGGCAGCTTGACTTGCAACTGCGCTTTCCAATTTTGCCCGTTCAACTTTCGCGCTTTCGAGAGCCCTGTTTGTAGACTGAAGCTCGTTTCGGACATTCCCAAGCTCGGCACCCTGATCATGAATGGAAACGGAGGTAGTATTAAGATGGTCTTCATGCTCTTCCATAAGGTCAGAAGGGGGATTTGCTGATGGGGCGTCAGAAATGCATTGAAGTCAGCAACAAGATAAGCCACTTACTTGGGCCGAAAGGTGACGAAGAGGCAAAAGGATCCTTTATGGTATTACGCGGAGGTATAGGTGGGACAGCAGTTGCACCAGTGCTTTGAGGTTGCAGCACAGACATAGTACCAGTAATCTGTGGTGACATAGCACCAGTAACCTGAGGTGAAATAGCTGATGCAGGTGGGGTATCATCAAGATCCAAAAGGTCACGAGGTTCAGGTTGAGAAACCTGGAAGACAGATGCTTGCTTTCGCAGCGAAGGTGGTATCAGAGAAGGTGGTAGTTGAGCGGGTAACGTCTGGCCAGCTAGTCTCTTCCTAATTAGATGATATGCAATTGCAAACCCATCGCGTGTCAAACGACCATCACCATTGATATCAGCCAAATCCCTAGTATATAATCAGATAAAAATCATCAAGTCAACAGAGGAACAAACCATATCTGTGCGAGAACTTCGCTGGGAAGTTGCGACTTGAGCATGAAGGGAACAGCAGTCTCCCCCTCAATAAACCCAACATTCTGCTTGTCAAGTTCTCCACTGAAGATGGCGTCTGCATCGGCTTTTTCAGCTGGACTTACATCCCAAGCGTCCTTTCCAGTTTGTACGACAGAAGTAGGCCTAAAAGGAGCTTGGGAAGGACGAGAAGGAAGACTTGGTGCACCGAACTGAGAAGAACTAGCATGGTCTGGAGCAAGGGGTGAACTCTGACCCGTATATTGAGACTGTAGTCGACCAAAGTTACTGCCGACGGGACTCAAGGAGCCACTGCTGCCGGAAAAATGAGCTGATTGGGAAGGAGAGGTGGTAGTTGAAAGACCTCCAGCTTGTTCGTATAGACCAGGTGGGAGTGTTGTCGGCACGAAGGAAATTTGTTGCATCATCAAACCTTGGATGAAGTACATAGCAATCGTAAAGTCAGTAATGTCCAGAGCACCACGATCACGCGTGTCTGCCAGGCTCCTTCATGATATCATTCAGGATGAGGCTTCAGAAGCTAAAAAAATAAACTTGCCAGACTTGTAAAAGTTTGTCATTAGATAGCTGGGATTTGAGGAAGATATCCCGCGCCTTTTCTCCTATAGGTTCAACAGGTGATGAGCCCCGTAGACGGGAAGATGAGGACCGGAGTGTACCATTTAATAAACCATTTGTGGGACCAGAACGATTGAAAATATTCTGAAATTTGATCTTATCTTGAGGAGAGAGTGGAGGAAATCCTGGAGGAGGAGATTTAGGAATGGACACGCCCGTGTTCTGCTGGGGAATTGAAGTGTAGCCGTCGATGACTGCCAGTGGACCCGCTTCACACACACCAAAGTCAATATAGTTGGTAGCAGAGAATACCCGGAAATTGATACTCACACTTGGTCAAAAGGGTATGGGATACCTTGGAGCCCTTCTGAGCGTGTCCGATAAGACGAAGCGCTTTCGCGGCTCCAGTTTTTGAGAGCCAACCATTATTCTCCTCGTCCGCAATATTCCAGATTTCTCCCAACACGGATCCTGCTAACTTTGCTCCACTAAATACTTCGACAGCAACATCACCTTTCAGAATGCCTTGCTTCGGTTTGTCAACCTTGGAGAATATCTGGTTGACGAGATCGAGCTCAGCAGGGGAAGCTCTGAAAGATGCGGACATGATGTCCGAACGGAGGGAAGTAATTGGTACGAGCCAAAAAGGCGTCTTATTAGACCTTCCCACGCTCAACCGATAATGGGACCGCACTGGAATTACCTTTGTCCTCAAACACGCTAGCGCCCGCGAACATGTGCCAAGCTCTGTGACTCTCTGGAGAGCTTAGGCTTTGACTTTAGGATCTACGCTCACGGAACTGCGGCGATTTTTTCCGAGAACAGGGCTGCACAGGTCCGAAGAGGACGCTCATTAATATATGAATGCACGTGATTGTAACACATTCGGTTCAACTTTTGAGATCGCGGTCTCTGAACTTACTTCTCCCATAGAGTCCAGTTACATTCATGGAACAAGTCACCTCATCTCTGGCCTCCCGCATACCTGCAAAGTCAAATGTGCAGAACTCAACTCAACAATCAGCGGGGAGTGTCACAAAACGGTGAGATTTCGAACTCGAGTTGCAAATGAGTGGGAAACTCATAACAAAGAGCAGACTTTCTAATGAACTCATGACCTTGATGGTATGTCTGGGACATATGTGATGCCGCGACTGTAACTTACTATTTCCTCCAGATGTCTTCTTCTCCCGGCATCGTGAGTGGCCACTCCAAAAGTGGTATTTGTGTCGCTAAAGTCGAATGATCAGTCTGCTTTCCCCAAGAGCGATGGGAATTTGTTTGAATGGGCTGGGACGATTGAAGGTCCAGCAGAGACAGTGAATTCTATTCATTTCCTTGTTTGAAGACTGATGTTGATTGAACTAGATTTATGCCGGCCTTGCGTTCAAGATCTCAATTTCTTTTCCCCCCAACTACCCATATGTTGCACCCACCATCAAATTTGAGACGCCATGTTTCCACCCCAACTTTGATATCAACAGTGGCGGTATCTGCCTCGATATCCTCCAGGTAGATTGATTAAATTTGATGGATGTGTTCTACTAAAACAGCACATCCTGATAGGACAAATGGTCTGCTGTGTACAGCGTCCAAACTATACTTCTGTCCTTGCAGTCTCTACTTGGCGGTGCAGTAAACTTTTTCCTTGCAGGCAAATAATGAGTTGACATGATTATCCCTGAAGAACCTAATAACAACTCTCCTCTAAACCCTGAAGCTGCGTCTCTCTGGGACAATCCTGAAAGTAGGTTCAGATCCATCAGATATTCATTGTTATATCTGGGATGACAATGGCTACTACAGTCTTCAAAACACAACTCATGAAGCACTATCGTCCGATCAATAACGACTCTGCATAACGAGTAGACATTGTATAATCTAACTTTTCCCATCTCTTGGACTGTTGTCGTTATAATACTCTTACATGTCTTGACTGGTAATTTGCATGTATTATGGAGTAGGCATCTGGGACGAACGTCAGTCGAACTGTTGAAAATGGCGTGCCAAAGGCCAGATAGATCAGGTATTCGATGCGTATCAACAAGTGCTTTGCCCGTCTCCATTTTTGTACACTAGGAGACTTTGGTATGGGCAAAGAACATTCATGTCCGCCCATCGAGCCAATTTCATCACGGAAATGCATCTGAGTTAACACATACCTATGAAGCAAATGAACTGCAAATGAACCAAATGTAGCCTGAAGAAAGGGTCAGAGCTGTTCAAGGGGCCGAATTATGAGAGGAAATGGATCAGACAAGGCTGAAATCAATGAAGCATTCGTCACTCGGCGCCAGGCGCTCAGAATGTGGTAAAGTATGGTAATTGTAGCTCATCAGTGGAAGGGATGGAAAAGAACGCGATGCTCACCCGACGAAGAAGAGAGAACGAAGGAGAGGCTGCGAGAAAGAAAAAAAAGCAAATGATGGGGGCACGTGATGTCCTTTTTTTTTTGATAGCGCGTCATTCACCTATCTCAATCCTGGCGATGCAGTCACTTTTACGTTGGTCGATAGAGAACTCGACGCCGCAGCAAGATGGTGACAGACAACCTGTGACACAACAGCAAAAGCTCGATACGGGAATCATTGACATGATTCTGGGGAGACCTGATGCGGAACAGATGAAAGAGGATGTTAGTGCTGCTAGTGACAAGAGCAAGAGTGAAGATGAAAGATTGGCAGCATTGGACCATCTAGAGATGGTGGGTATTGAGCGATTGGATTGAAGATAATAACTCAAGAGTGTGTAGCTTGTTGAGCAGATTGATAATGCGAATGGTGAGGGATCCTGCTCATGTAGAGAATTTGGCTGAGGGTTGGCAGATTTGGAAAAGCTGGGGCTCTGGCCGGCATTGATATCACTGTTGGATTCACCAGAGTCATCTACGGGGATCAAGGTGATGGTTTTGTGGGTGATAGGTACAGCGATACAAAACAACCCTCAGGCCCAGGACGTGGTGAGTCTGGTGATGTAAAAGAGGGACAGGAGCTGAATGTGGCTACCAGTATCTCTCGTACAATCCTCTACCAGGTCTTATTGGAAAGCTGACACCGGGGGCGTCATCGACACCTGAACTGAGGGCCAAGGCTGTGTATGCGCTGTCGGGCCTGCTGAAGCACAATGGACCTGCTGTGAAAGAGCTGGACAGACCGGATATTGAGGGTTGGATTCGACTGAAAGAGGGGCAGCAAGGTAAAAATAGTTTTTTAGAGTGATCGGATCTGATGTGGTCTAGATCCCGATCTTTCTGTGCGCAGAAAAGTGGAGTTCCTGCTGCAGACGCTTATTCTGGAAGAGGAGAGCAGGGAGAGTGGGGGAGAGTTGAACGAACGGATCCACGTGAACTCGCATGCAGCAGGACTGCGGGACAGGTCGAGAAACGAGACTCGGGAGATGGCGTTTGCGGCGTTTGCAAAGTATGGTATCGTGATCTGAACATGTGACTGTGAGCTAGTGTGACTATGGATGAGCGAGTGACAGTGTGACTTGGACGTGATGCAGAACCCCGCGATGAGTGCGTCGCCGGTGTTCTCTGGCTATCCTGCGTATTCCCGTGCGCGCGCTGCCTTACCTTCGGTGCGTCCATCTCAATCCCCCGGACACCCTGCTGACTCCATTCCAGCAATGGCTCGACAGCTCCCCGGAGTCCTCCGATGATCTCTCGTCTGCCGGCTCTCCGCCGATGCCCGCCCTCCCGGCGTACTCTGTGGACGACGAAATTATTCCCACCGCCATCGTCATCAAGAATATTCCATTTAATGTTTCCCGTGAGACTCTCCTCTCCATCATGGTCAGCATTTCTTTCTCTTTTCTTTTTCTCTTACTCACACATCAGCCCACCAGGAGTCTCTCGGTATCTCCCTTCCTTATGCCTTCAACTACCACTTGGATCAGACAGGCGCTTTTCGTGGTCTTGCCTTTGCAAATTTCCGCCACGCTCCAGATGCAGACGCCGTCGTCGCTGCCCTCAACGGCTTCGACGTCCAGGGCAGGAGACTCAGAGTCGAGTACAAAAAGGTCCTCCAGGCTAGTGAAAAGGAGCGCATCGAACGCGAAAAGGCTATCCGTAGGATGCGCTCCATGCAACTCGAGAAGGAACAGCAGGCCCAGCTCAACCAGCTCTATGATGACTTTGTCCCCCCATTCAGCCCTCCCCGCCCCTTCTCCTTCACTACTCAGCCAGGGCCTCCCTCAGCCCCTCTCTCGGCAGTCACTCAGCCCTCTACTACCCCCGCCTCTGAAAAGACCCCAAATGAGCTTGATATGAACGATCCATCCACCCTAGAAATCTATTCTAGAGTTCTCCTCTTTAAAGACGATCCCATGCGAGACGAACTCGCTTTCTCTAGGTCTCTGACTCCCAAACAGCGCAGGGTCGTCCACCTTATAGCCCAGAAACTCGGCGTCTTTCACTACTCCGTTGGCGATGGTGACGAACGTTATGCAGTCGTCACCCGCACGGACCCTCAAAAGGTGTGTTCCGACCTCTTCCTCCTCCTAACTACTTTTGGTAATTTCTTAGCAGCCGTCCCCTCAGCGAACTCCCGCCCTCAACCGCGTGCCCTCTGCGTACCTCTCTCCGCCTTCTCAGATCTCTGCCTCAGCTTCACCTCTTCGCGTCAAAAAGTCCATGCCCGACATGAAGACCCTTCATTCCCAAGTCAATCGCCTCTACCCTCGCGCCTCCAATGGCAATATCCGCGAGGGCTATAACACCATCGCCTCCCCCACTCGCCGAATCTCGACTTACAATTCCCTGCTTGGAAATGGAAGTCTCTTTGGCGCCAGCGCCGTTCCTCCCGTTCCCTCTCTCCCTTCTACTATCTCTACCACGTCTCCAAACGGCAACATCACTGAAACCGTTAACAACGTGGTTCGTCAACCACGGGGACCTGGCACCCCAGGTTTCCAAAGGAGGGATACCAGGACTACCGCCGGCGAGGCCCCTGTGCAGGCCAGAGGTGCGCTTGATGCTACTACTTACGAACCCTTAGAAATCTGATCCGATATTCGTGCTCCGAGTTTTATTTCTTTACTGGCTCTCCTAGTCCCTCCTTATGTCTGTCGTTCTCATCTTAGTGGATACCAGCAAACGTCTCCTCCATACTATACATTCCGCTGCCTGTCAAATCTATGATGTTGCTTCCCACACTCCTT
>Ga0153999_1000737_pt1 | contig 13880 bp, 9 predicted proteins | sample TSNC083MetaG_FD_104675 | JGI IMG/M metagenome (GOLD analysis project Ga0153999, IMG submission 104675) | Attine ant fungus gardens microbial communities from North Carolina, USA - TSNC083 MetaG | ecosystem: Host-associated > Fungi > Mycelium > Unclassified | place: USA: North Carolina, Lumber... | reverse complement strand
GGCATTATTACCATTTGCCATATCATTGCTAAATCTTGCTCTCTTTCAATTTGTCTATATCGTTTTGGACCTATATCTTTTATACTGTATTTTAAAAGGGAGGTTACTCATGAAAATCAACCAACAGGAACGGCGATCAGTATATGACATGACTACCAGTCAGGGACTAACGGTTTCAATTATGACACTTGGTGCCGGTATCGAAAAAATCATTTTAAAAAATCAGAAGGAACAGGAGCATCATTTAGCCCTTGGTTTTCCCGACATCAGCAATTATAAATCCAGCGACAGCTATGCCGGTGCCACCCTCGGACCAAATGCCGGACGCATCAGCGGTACTAATCCGCCTTGCCAACTGCACGGCGGAATCAACAATCTTTCTTTCTACAACTGGCAGATTGAATCCCTTTCCTATGATTATGCTTCCGCCAGAATATGTCTGTCTGCATATCAGCCTGACGGAATGGACGGCTATCCGGGAAACCGGCTTTATCATGTAACTTATACTCTGGAAGACACAAACTGGCTAAGCATTGATTACCGTGCCACCACCGATGCCGACACTTACATCAACATGTCCAATCATACTTACTGGAACCTCTCCGGCGATTTCTCTCTCTCTGCACTGAAACAAAAGCTGCAGATTTTTTCCAATAATGTCTGTATCAACACGGAACATCATCTTCCCTTTGACATTATTCCGGTAGCAGGCACCGCTTTCGATTTCCGCGAACTGCAGCCAATCGATGCTCTTATCCGTACTGCGGCTGATCCGGTAAGCCGAAACCAACTACAGATTGGCAATGGATATAATAATGCTTTTCTGCTTAATAAACAGGATAAGTTCCGTAAGCTCCGTTCTGTAAAGCATGAAGTATCGTTAAAAAATGCCTGCATTCTAAAAGATGTCCAATCCGGTTGTACTTTGAAAATGCTGACGGACGCCCCGGCTTTGGTACTTTATTCCGGAGGTTATCTACCAGAAGGCATCTCTCTCCACGGCGGCGCTTTGTCTTCTCGCTCTTGTGCGGTTGCACTGGAAGCGCAGGATATTCCCGATGTCATGCACCTGCTGCCATCTTCCTGCTGTTTAACCACGCCAATGCGGCCATTTCATAGAACCATTCGTTTTCATATTTCTGCATAATAAAAAGGGGCTGTAATAGCCCCTTGAGATAATTATTTTTTTATCAGCATGCACTCATAAGGCTTCATTACAACTTCGCCCTCAACATAATCTCCCGTGTCCACCAATTCATAACTTCGATCCAGTTCTATCCGGACTGGCTTATCGTTAAAATTCTGGACAAACAACAACTCATAGTTTTCACATGTACGCATTGTCACAGTTACTCCATATGGCAGTTCTGTTTTGATACCTGAGCTGATTCCATTGTCTTGTGCTAAATTCCGATAAAACTCTTTTAAAAATGCCACTTCATGTTCTCCACTGAGATAATATGCATTGCCATTGCCACAAGCCTTTTTTGTAACTGCAGCTTTCCCCTGATACACATCTTGGGAATAAGTCCCCAGAACTTCTGCCGTCTCTACCTTTATGCTGGCAATTAAGCGCTGGGAATAATAGGTGTTTCCCCGAAAGTCAAAGCCAACTCTTTCATTTTGAGGCAGCGTATCAAGCTCTTCGGCGCGGATTCCCAACATCTCACGGATCTTACCAGGAACACCGCCGAGATAGCAAAGATCCGTTTCATCTACAATGCCACTCCAGTATGTCGTCACAAAGCTGCCGCCATTTTGAACAAAAGCCTTAATTCTCTCAGCAAAGACAGCCTTAATCATGTAGGACATCGGCGCAATGATCAGTTGATACCCATCCAGACTCTGCTCCATATCAATTACGTCCACATCAATTCCCATTTCCCAAAACGGACGATAATGACTCTCAATCACCTTTGTGTAGTTCATATTGCGGCTCGGCCCCGCTGCATCATCCAAGGCCCACCAGTTCTCCCAGTCAAATATGACTGCCACTTTTGGATGATTCACGGTACCAGACACCGCCGGACTGATTGTGGCGATCCGCCGGCCTAATTGCTCCACTTCAGCAAAGACTCTGGTATCTGTTTCGCCATAATGATCAATCACTGCCCCATGATGCTTTTCATAAGCCCCCCGGCCCATCCGCCACTGAAAATATAAAACACTGTCAGAACCATGGGCAATCGCCTGCATTGAGGCAAGCATGTTCATGCCTGGCTTTTTCGCCCGATTATACGGCTTCCAGTTTACAAGAGACGGCGTACTTTCCATTAAGAGAAACGGCTGCTTTTTTATTGACCTCATAATATTGTGGTTCACCGCCGTACTGACAGCCACGGATACCTCGTCTTCATCGCCGGCGATTCCATGCCAGTTTGGATAGGAGTCCCATGAGACAATATCCAGACGATCTTTAAATTTAAAATAATCAAGCGGTTTAAAATACTCCATAAAATTCGTAGTTACCGGAATCTCCTGATTTACTGCTTTCACAGTGTCATATTCCATTTGATAAAAATCAATCATCTGGTGTGTCACAAATCGCTTCCAGTCCAGATTCAGCCCGTGCAGCTGCAGTTCACCGTTAAGCTGTGGACTGCTGATCTGCTCCCAGTCGGTATATGTATGGCTCCAGAAATTTGTCCACCAGGCATGATTCAGCTGCTCCAATGAACCATACCGTTCTTCAAGCCACAATCGGAATGCCTTCTGACAAGCATCACAATGGCAAGAGGCATCATACCCGTTACCACCCATTTCATTGGATATATGCCACATAATAAGCCCCGGATGCCGGGCAAATGTTTTGCCCAACAGATGATCATGCTGTTTTACTTTCTCCCGCATAACCGGCGAGGTATAACAGAAATTATGCCGTCCGCCCGGAAGATTTCTGACCCCATTCTCCCGCACCTGCAGAACTTCCGGATATTTAGCTGACAGCCAATTGGGAATCGCCCCTGATGGAGTAGCCATAATGGTTGAAATCCCAGCTTCATAAAGCCGATCCACTGCATCTTTCAGCCAATCCAGATGATATTGTCCTTCCGCCGGTTCCAAAGTTGACCAGCCGAATATATTGATGGTAACACAGTTGATACGGGCCTTTTTCATATACTCAATATCTTTTGCCAGAATTTCCGGATGATCCAGCCATTGATCCGGATTATAATCCGCACCATATAACAGTTTTTTCATATTCTGTCTCCACTTCTCTGCCTCATATTATGATACAGTTCCAATATAAAACTCATATACTGGTTTCAGTTTTATATCTGCTATTTTGGATATCACCCGGCCAAACTCCTCTTTTCTGCCTGCCATCGAGGATTCCACATTGACTTTTGAATCTTCTTTCAGAGGGGTAATATACAGTGTCAGATTATGCTCTTTCAGCGAACTCTCAAACAGCTTTAAACCGGTTTCCCACGGCTTGCCGTTACAAAAATCATCGGCTATCATAACGCCATCAATAAACAAATGAGCAATATCGCCCTCATAGGTAATAGACAAAAGTGCTTCTTTTAATCCATCCATGTAGTTTTCCGGAACTGCAACTGTATAGCGGGACGGTCCAACCTGCTTGACAGATACAGACAATTCCTTCTTGGCTGCACATCGTTTCATTCCCGAGAAAATGCCCATCTTCTCTGTCGGCTCCCATTCATCCGAAAAGGCAATCGCTTGTTCCGGCCATATATAAATGGTCTCCTCATCATGCTCTGATTCCATGGATAATTTTTTTCCATCATCCAGCAATGCTCCCGCTGCCAAAACTGCAATCTTTTTACCGTCACGGTTAATTTCATAGAAATCCAGACTTTGTTTTGCGCTTAGCGTTACGATTCTGATTTCACCGGCGCTGCCTGTTATTGAAAAGGTATCCATGTCCCCATCTATTGTCCTGCTGTCAAACACATATCTTGGCGTCATTCCTTCCGGGGCAAAGAAGAAATAAGTCACCCGGTCCGCATCTTTTATTACTGTCAGCGGTTGTGCCGTCGCATAGAGCAACCGTATCCCACCCAGATCCATTCCAAACGGTAAGACGGCATTTTCGCCCGCCGCCAGGGATAAACCAGATATCTCCAGTTCACGCTCAGGCAGTTCCACACATATTGTACAAGCTTCTTTTTTCTTTGTTACAACATGATCCTGATAATTATTGATAAAGAGAAAGCCGCTGCCCTCGTGATACCTGACCGCAAAGCGTAAGGTATCTACATCCTCCGGGGCAATTTCCTCCGCATCCTGCGGCAGGCAGGTTTTCATCTTGCATAGTGAGTCCTGCCATGTATTGACCAGGAGATGAAGCCTTTTCAATCGTTTATAGGATGGGCGAATCTGACCGAATTCCCCTATCGCTGCCTGATAGTCATACGATAGCCTGGGCATCTGTCCTTCATTTAAATAAGGTGTCTTTTCACCAGTCGGGTTGGTTCCACCTTTGAACATATAATAACCCAGGAGATTACAGCCGGATGCCAGCTTTACATTGGCCATCGCATCTACACTCTCAAAAGGAAGTGCAAACCGGTAATGGTAACTGCTGCTCATGCCTCCGCCCATTTCACAACAGGCATAAGGCATTGATTCCGGCTGATAAAACGGCTCAAAGTTGTATGTTTGGGGAATTGCGTTATTATGAAAATCCCTGTATATATATTCTGGTGTAACCGGATGCTCACCCTTATGCGAGTAGAAAATCCATGGCCAGAAAGCGTATCCACCCCATAACGGCAGCATCTCTTCCACCGGAGCAGCCGCACCGCCCCAGCCGGTACAGGTGTAAAATGGTACAATAATCCCGGACTCGACGGCAATTCTTTTGATTTCCAACATATATGCATTGCCTGCACTCCCGGCTGGAACCCACTCGTCCGATATACCGGTAGTAATTTCCCAAGGTGCTGCCGAGTGCTGGTATTCATTATCCATCTGAGCCGCTGCGATTGGTCCGCCGGTCTGATAATAAAGCCCATCCATTTGCTCGGCCAACTTTTCAAACAATCGGCGCACATAACAGAAATACCGTTCATCCATACTTCTCGGTTCAAAATCCATGCCATACATCCAATCCGGATATCCGCCGTTGCGGGCTTCACCATGATCAAATGGCCCGATCCGCACAATTACATACAAGTTATGCTTTCCGCACAGCTCCACAAACTTCCTTAAATTACGTCTGCCGTCAAACCGAAATTTGCCTTTCTCTTCCTCATGATGGATCCAAAATACATAGGTGGAAATCATGTTGATTCCGGCCATTTTCATTTTTATAATCTCATCTTCCCAATACTCCGGTGCACACCGGCTAAAATGAAATTCACCACTCACACCAAAAAATGGTTTTCCATTTAATTGCATATAATAATTGGTAAATGATATCTCATTCCCTTTTTCGTCCTGTCCGCGAAAACGATCGGATAACTCAAAAATAGTTTTCTCCTTCGTTCCCAATAGAGAAATTACATATTTTTGCATCATTTCCTCCTCAGCCTTTGACAGCTCCTGCTGACAAACCTTTAATAAAATATTTTGAACCTACTGCAAAGATCATCAATATCGGTATTACGGCAATGGTTAAAGCCGCACCTCTGGCTCCCCAATCCTGAGTATAAGCCGTAGCCAGTGTCTGAATTCCCAACGGCACGGTAAATTTCCTGCTGTCTGTCAGCATAATACTCGGCATCAAAAAGTTATTCCATGACCACAGATATACAAGCATCGCAAGCGTACCTATCGCCGGTTTTATCAATGGCATTGAAATATCGAAAAAAATTCTCAGCTCATTGCAGCCATCAATTCTGCCACTTTCAATTAACTCAAGGGGAATTGAACCGGACATATATTGAATCATAAAAAACACACCATAGGCACTGGCTCCCCAGGTCAGGATTAACGGCAGCAACGTATTGGTCAAATGCAAACTCCTCATTTCGATGGAATAACCAATCAAACTGATTTGAGCCGGTATCATCATGCTGGTAATGATAAAGGTAGTGATTTTCCCTCTAAGCGGAAAGCGATATACACTCAGCCCATAAGCTGCCATGGAACTGAACAATACGCAAATAACCGTAGACCCGATGGACACCAACAGACTGTTTGAGTAATACCTTAAAAATCCCCCATCAATTATGGTCTTTACATTTTTTATCAGGGCATTGCCAAACCAGAACACATCTCCCTGATAGATTTCACTGGTCACATGCGTACTCATCGTAATCATAAAGTAAAACGGTATAAATGAAAGTAAGCTGATCATAAGCAAAATTATCATACTTCCGGTGTTTACCAGTTTCTTTTTTAGTTTATTCATTCGCCTTTCTCCTTTCGGAACAGAACTTTAGAAATCAAGGTGCTGCAGATCAGAATAATCATAAATAATCCATAAGAAACCGCAGCCCCATAACCTAAATGAGTAGAGCTTTTGAACGTCTGATCAAAAAAGTACATCATACTGGTCAGACATGCCCGTTCCGGCCCGCCGATAGGGCTCTGCACATTACTAAACAACAGATATGGTTCATCAAACAGCTGAAAACCACTGACAACACTGGTCAATATCAGAAATACCGTGATCGGGCGTATGAATGGAAGTGTGATATGCCGAAAAACCTGTAGTTTATTAGCTCCATCCACCATTGCAGCTTCTGACACCTCCTCCGGAACCGTAGCCAGTCCGGCCAGATAAATCAACAGATAATAGCCCAGATTCTTCCATATGATCAAAAGAATCACTACAAATCTTGCTCTTCCACCATCTCCCAGCCAGTTAATACCCGTTTCCAAAATTCCCAGTTTAATCAATGCGGTATTCACAATTCCGGTCGACCAGTCAAATAAAAAGGAAAAGATAATACCAATCGCTACCGGAGTCGTAATATAGGGAAGTACATTTACCGTCTGAAATATTCTGCTGGTTCGTTTTAATCGATACAAAAGCATTGCCAGCAACAGCCCCAAAATAATCAATATCGGAATATATATAATCATTAAAAAAGCTGTATTACCCAATGATTTAAGAAATAACTTATCTTTCGTAAAAAGCCTCACATAGTTAGCCAGTCCGATAAACTTCCGCTGACTGGCTCCTTTTAAGCTATCCCAGTCCGTCAGGCTGATAACAAAAGAATAGATGGTCGGATATATAAAAAACATCATAAAGCAGATAAAATAAGGTGCCATGAAAATATATGGCCATTTAGATAATTTTCTATTATTCATCTGAGTTCCTCCACCTTTTGCCAATTACTCAATCGTATAATCCGGCAGTTTCATCGCCAGTTCCTCTTTTAACAGCTCCAGCGCATCCACAGCTGTCATATTTGTATCATTATTGATACTGGTAGTGACAAGATTCAGGGCATCATGAATAATATTGTCATCGATATTCATCGTTCTGATTTGTATATCCGGAACAATTTCTTCAAGGAATACGTTACCTAAATCCTGTTCCCCAAACCATTTGCTTTTAAATGATTTGAGTTCCGGCTCTTCTTCATAAGGTGCTTTAGCTGCTGACATAAAACCAATAGAACTCAAAGCTTTGGCACCTTCTGTGGATAACGTCGCATATTGAATGAACTCCCAGGCAAGGGCTTTATCTTTACAGCTTTTCGTTATGCCCAGAGTGGTTCCACCCCAGCTGATATTTCCCTCTGGTGCACTCATTAGTCCCCAATGTCCGGTGTTTTCGCCCGCTGGATCATTCGGTTCTATTGTAAATGGCACTGACCATGTTGCACAACCGGCAAAAATATGAGTGTCCCCGCCAAAGGATGCATACCAGGCCGGTGACCAGGCTTCTAAATTATCTACGGTCTTATTATCTCTGAATTCACAGGCAAGCTCCAATGATTTCATTAATGTCTCAGTCGCCTTAATTGTATTGCCTTCAATCCACGGCCGCGAATCCTGGCCACGGATAAACTGCTGTGCATCAGCCACTCCTGGCCACATATAGACTTTGCCGCCGCTCTTCTCCTGTACCTCTCTTCCTTTTTCAATAAAGGCCTCCCAGGTCGGAAGCATATCCTCCAGCTCCTGCGGATCTGCTGTTCCCAGATATTCCTCTGCCAAATCCTTTCGGTAAGCCAGACCGGCCGGGGACAGGCATTGGTCAATTCCGCAAATGTCACCTTTCTGGTTAACCATAATAGGATGAAGATAATCGTACACTTCCTTGATATCAAAATTGTATGGCGCCTGATTTAATGGCTCCCACATATCCAGTTCATACACTTTCGCTCTGGAATCTATAATTGCCCAGCCGATATCAGGCAATTCCGTTCCGGATGCAAGTGCAGTCTGGTATTTTTGAAGCAAATCACCATTGGCAACCGGAGTATATTCAAATTTGACATTCGGATAAATTTTATTGAAGCCTTCCGTTACTGCCTTAAAATAGATATCATCCCAGCCCCACATCGTCAAAGTACCTTCATATTCTTTTGGAAGCGCTTCAAAATCCTGAATATTGTCTGTAGCCACAGACTGACTGACATCCGTTCCTTTACTACTTTCACCATTTCCGCAGCCGCCAAGCATGGTTGTAAGAAGCACAGCAGCCAGCACACATGCGGTACTTTTTCTAATTGTCTTTTTCAATCATATTACCTCCCGTCTTTGATATATAAAGAATAACAGATTATCCTGCTCAATCCCACAAGACAATCTGTATATTTTGTATAAAATCTATAGGATTTTAGGTAATACAATTTTCACAATGGTACCGGTTCCCGTTTTTCCGGTCAAAATATCGGCACCTGCATTGTCTTTATAAAGATAAAGAACTCTTGCTCTGATATTTCCAAGACCAATATGCTTCCGTCCCCTTCCACTGTCGGCCGGTTCTTTTCCCGCGTAAAACTGCTCTGTTGCCGTAGCTGTCATGCCGATACCATCATCTTCCACCTCAACAATCAACTTGCTGTTTTCTTCACTCACCCGAATCCAGATATGACCGGGCTCACCAGTAGGAAGCAGCCCATGAATCAATGCGTTTTCCACCAGCGGCTGAATCATTGTTTTTGGTATCTGGCATTCATTTAACGTTTCATCAATTTGCCAGATCACTTCTGCTGCATCCGGATAACGGTAATCTTGAATAGTCAGATAACTTTTCACTACCTCAATCTCTTTTCTTACCGTCGTGTAAACACTGTTTTCTCCAATCTTAAGGCTCTCCTGCAGTGTCTTGATCAACGCATTTACCAGTTTTACAATATCATTGTTGCCAGCATCGGCAGCAAGATATACCACCGTATTTAATACATTATAAAGATAATGAGGATTTATCTGTGACAGCAGGATGTCAAATTCCATGCTCCTGACCAGCTTTTCATGCTGAACAATCTCCTTGGTATACCGGTCAATCTCCTTCATCATCTCAGTAAAGCTCTGGTTCAGTTTTTGAATTTCATGTATCGGCAAACCACCCTCTCTGCCTTCAGATGAAAGGATATCACTATCCCCGGTATCAATCCGGAACTCTTTTTCATGTGCAAGCTCCATAATCCTGGTCAGGTTTGTAATTGGCCGGACGATACTGTCAACGACCGGGTTTATTGATATTAGCATAATCAATATTGTGCAGACAAAAAACAGGAGGAAAAAAATCAGCACATGTACCGACTGACTCCTAAGATAGCCATCCGATACAAAACTGCAAAGGAACCAGTCAGTTCCTTCTATATACCTGCTTACACGATAACCACCGGTAATCTTCATGACCGGCTGCAGCTCTGTCGATGGAATAGCAGCTATGCCAGATGAAAAGACAGACGGATCACTGTCATATAAAACCTGTCCATCTTTTATACACCAAACAACTTTTTCATAATTTGATGCATACTGTTCTATCTGCTTTTCAAAATAGGAAAAGTATATTTCCATATAGATGGTGCCGACAATATTACCATTACGGGTCCAGTCATGGACAGGTGCTTTATAGCAAAGCACACGTTCTTTAATCTCCATTTCCCTTGCGGAATATGGCCGTGAAAATACCATATCCGATGCAGTTGTATACTCCAGGAGTTCTGTTGATTTAAACTTTTCCTCAAAGTATCTGGCTGACGAAAGGCCGTTGCTGCTGTAGCCTCTGTCATATTGATCCATCATACTGGTAATCGCAATATAGTTTCTTAATGTATTGTAAAATTTAAGCTGTTCACTCACCCTCGTATTTGCTCGCGCTTTATCTATTTCACTGGGATAATGCTCTTTATACAAAACCTCCTGAACCTGCGGGTCAACCATAATGTTTTTGCTGAATGCTGCAATATCATCAACCATAAACTCCATTTGTGCAGCGAATTGATTCAGCTTAGCCTCCTCATCCCGCAAAGCCTGCGTTCTAACCATATTGGTAAAATATATGTATGCGCCAATTGTGCTGATTGCCATGGCCAGAATCATTACAACCAACGTATAGCGGATAATCTTAACTTTCAGACTGACAGTCTCGCGTTTCATTTTCGCCGTTCTCCATTCTTATAATTCTGCGGGGTGATTCCGGTTGTTTTCCGAAATGTCTGGCTGAAATACTGGCTCGTCTGATAACCGACCATTTCACCGATTTGTGCCACTGTATATGTCCCATCTTCTAAGAGACGCCTGGCCTGCTCGATCCGGAACTTTGTCAGATACTTTGCCAGGGATATCCCTACTTCTTTTCTGAATAACTGTCCCAGATAAACTCCGTTCATGCTACATAACCGTCCGGCTGTATCCAGTGTAATATCCTCACTGTAGTGTTCGTGTATATAATAAATCAGCTCCTGAATCACTTTAGAATAAGCTGCTACATTTTGTTCCTTTAACTTCTGCTGTGCCGCCTCAATGCACCGCCTGTAGTAATCGCAGGCTTCCCATACCGTCACGCAGACCGGCATGGCAATGCCAATGCAGATGCCCTGTTTCTTTTCCAGCCACGCCAACATCGAGTCTAGATTTCTGATTAGATACTTAAGCTCTGTCAGATTCCAAATCGGTTCGGTTACCTTTTTAAATAACGCATTCAAAAACAATACGCAGCTATCTTTCCCCAAACGCAGACATTCTTCCAATGCCGTAAGTTCCTCCTGAATATGCAGGTGCGGGTCTGGATTAACAATCGGAATCTGATGCAGATAAAGCATTGCTCCCTTGTCCATAAACATGGTAAAACGAGTTGCGTAGGACATTCGCCGAAATGTCTCCGACATATTCTTGATTGCAATAATATCTGAACAGATAACATTGATCCCATTACGATCAAATCGCTCTGCCTGATGGCAAAGGGTTCGGTATATCATGTGAGTGTCGTCATATATCTCTTTCATGCTGTTAGTTTCAACACGAAAGAGTAATAACTGATTTTCCTGATCAATGGTCAGTCCTGCCAGATATTCTAATACGCCAAAAGACATATTCCGGACCGCGTTAACCATCACATCCCATAAAAAATCAGCATGTTCCTTCGATGGTTTATCCACTGATAAATCACCGATTAAAAACGTCCTTTTTCTTATCGCCATCATCATATAGCGGTTGGGCATAGGATGCTCATTTTTAAAGGGCCATTCTGTCATCTCTTTTCCATATAAAATATCCTTAAAAAAATTAGCCCTTGACAATTCGCTGATTGTACGTTCTTTATTGATCTGTCCCTTAACCTGCTCCAGTTCCGCCTGCAGTGTTTCCGCGTTCAATTCATGTTTTAGCAGATAATTGGACACATTATGACGAAGTGCCTGTTTCGCATATTCAAAATCCTGATAGGCAGAAATCAAAATAATCTTCACTCCAGTACTCTGTTTCCGTAGTTCTGCCGATAACTCTACACCATCCATTAATGGCATTTTTATGTCAGAAAGAACGATATGAGGTTCAAACTTCTCAAATAATTCCAATGCTTTTCGTCCATTTGCCGCCTCTCCTACAATTTCAAATCCTAATTCATTCCAACTAATCATATTTTTTAAATAACGTATTGACAATGGCTCATCATCTACCAGTAAAACCCGAAGCATATTCTTCTTACCTCCCTTCTGCACTCTTTAATTTCCATTATATCACCTTTTTAAACCAAAGCAAAATACCGGCAGATAATCCACCGGTATTTCTATCTAAAATTTCAGCACCGCATTAAACCGGTCCTTCCGGTATGGATCATAAAATCCGTCACTGATTTCCCAACCGCCAAATTCATCCGGGGTGAACAATAAATGCTCCTCCCGATGAGACCGAATCGGAATCTCGCCAATCAAAACCGACTTTCGTGCCACCCGTTTTAATTCTTCGACTGCTCTTCTTGCATAATCCTTATCCTCAAAATAAAGGAAAACCCCATAGCAGATAACCTTATCAAATGATTTGTCTTTAAAGATCAAATCTGCCGCCTCACCGACAAGAACAGAATTTCCCAAAATCTCGATATGCTTATCAACCAGCGTCGGCGAATAATCAACGCCAACATAATCACACTCCAGATACTGGGCCAGTGCGCCGGCACCGCAGCCCACCTCCAGCACTTTATCTTCTTTTTTAATATCCAGTCTGCGGATGATTTCCGCCGCTACCTCCTGCATATTTACCTGCGTTGCCTCATATCCGTCATAGGCCAGCAAATCATCCGCTCCGCCGACAGCCTTCCCTTTTCTGGTCCAGATTTCTTTCCATGTTTCCTGTACACTCATGATTCATATCCTCCTTATTATCGCAATATATGTTTGAAAGCTTCCGCCAGCCGCATGTTCTCTGCTCTGGTTTTCACGGCTATCCTGATGTAATTCCGTCCTGCCATCCCTTTTTTCTGAGACAGATCCTTTACCAGTATGTTATACCGGTTTAATAATAATTCAGCAATCTGTATGGAACTCCCGCCATCCATGATCTCACAGATGAAATAATTCGCCTGGGTCGGAATTACTCTTAGCTGACGGATCGACTTCAGATCTTCATACATTCTGGCCCTTTCTTCCCGGAAAAGCCGCAAAGCATATTGGTAATCCTTCTGATATTTTTCAAATATCTGCAGAAAATATTCACCGAAGGAGTTAATATTCCAGATCGGAATCCGCCTTCTGATCTGCTCCAGCAACTGTTGATTCCCACTGGCCAGAACGCCAAGACGCAATCCCGGCACCCCGTATGATTTTGAGATACTTTTTATTACCACAACATTTTGATACTGATCTAGTAATTCCTGTTCCAGCATCGTTGCATCCGGTTCATCTGAAAAATCGAGAAATGATTCATCGATTATAAATAAAATGTTTCTTTGCCGACAATACTCACAAATCTCCCGTATCCCGGCATGAGGGATATAATTACCTGACGGATTATCCGGATTCACCAAAACCAGCGCCTGAATCTCTTTATCCTCATAAAAACCCATGATATCCTGTGCGGTATAATCATAATCCGGAGCTTCTATATAATATGGTTCTATCAGTTCGGAACAATTGGCATATTCCTCAAAAGACGGATACAGGATTCCGATTTTTCCGTTTACATATTCCATCAAAGATCGGATTATTTCTGCGGCACCATTGCCAACTAAGACACTTTCTTTTTTTAATCCCAGCGATTTGGCTGCCAACAGATTATTGATGTCAAGGCCTGACGGATAGCTGGTGATTAATTGCTCAAAATTTGCTTTTATTTCTCCCATCAACCGTTCGTTAGGAAAGTATGGATTCACCAGATAACAAAAATCCAACAAGCCCGGATATCTCCAATAGCCCCCATATCTTTTTGTTAATTTCTCAAAACGGCTTTGGGAATCCGTAAAAATCGACTCCGCAATATCCAGATCCTGTTCATCATCAATCTCATACCAGAACCCTTCTTTAAGCGGCAAGGCTTTCAGCCCATGATCGTCCAGC
>Ga0153999_1000736_pt1 | contig 13906 bp, 14 predicted proteins | sample TSNC083MetaG_FD_104675 | JGI IMG/M metagenome (GOLD analysis project Ga0153999, IMG submission 104675) | Attine ant fungus gardens microbial communities from North Carolina, USA - TSNC083 MetaG | ecosystem: Host-associated > Fungi > Mycelium > Unclassified | place: USA: North Carolina, Lumber... | reverse complement strand
TGCAGAACCGTATATTGTTGCCAATGTTCCGCCTAACTGCTTTATCCCCCGTCCGAAGGTGGGTTCTGCGGTAATCCGTCTGACCAGACACAAGGAACCGCCGGTGGCGGTAGATAATCCGGCATTGATGTTCCGGTTGATTCGGGCTTCCTTTAATCAGCGGCGTAAGACATTGCAGAACGGGCTGAATAATTCTTCGGAGCTTTCCTATTCGAAAGAACAGATTGCGGCGGCGATTGAACGTCTGGGTGTTCCGGCGACGATTCGGGGCGAGGCATTGACGCTGGCCCAGTTTGCGGCGTTGGCTAATTATTTGCAAAATTAAGAAACACTCACTGTATATTTATAAATATATAAAGCAGAAAGGAGTTGGTACAATGAGCTTAGCATTACTGGAACTAACAGAAAAACTTGTACCTATATCAGATTTCAGCCAAGGCAAAGCTAGACGCTGTTGAAAATATTAGATTACGGCAGATGGCAGAGAGCAGAAAGAACAATAATACAATCCCGTTTGAATCTTTTGTGATTGAAGAAGGATTCACAATGGAGGAGTTAGAAGAACTTGCGGAAAGTGTAGAGCTTGAATAATGGCATTAAAGTTTCAAAAGCACCACTTCGAAATTGTGATAGGTGACATTGGGAAGCGGTGACTTGTTTTTCATTTCCTCAACCATTAGCTCATAGAGCCGGGCAGGAGTTGAACCGGCAGTTTGAGAGTGTGTTGGCTAAAAAAAGACAGGGGTACGAACAGATTTAAACATTGTGGTCATCCTATCCATTCTTGATAACAATTCATCTAAGCCAATATCAGGATAGCCGAGTTCATCATTTATTAGCGAACAATGCATACATTAATATGGATATGTCAGGTTATAACGACCAATAATTAAAAAACAATTCTATTTTTTCCTTTGAAAACATATTTAAAAAATAAGCCTCAAGAATGGCTTAAAATCAAGGAAAATTGAGGGCGAGAAGCATCAAAAATATGAATTTGACACCAGTTTGACACCATTTACGAAAAAAAGCCTATCTATGATGAAAATTAAATATTGGACATCTAAATAAGCTCCCAATGCTTATGTGTATTTGGGGCTTATTTTAGTGCCTTAATAGTTAGATAATAAGGAATCCATACCCAACCTTAGAAGTCGAATATGGGTATTCTGATGCGTTCTACGCTATTATAAATTGAAAGGGGAAACAAAGATGTAAATCATATCAACATAACTGAACAGTGCTTAAAACAAGAATTTTATTGGAGGTATTATGAAAAATTACGTGGACAATGTACCGGAGAATTGTAATAACTGTACCTTTAAGCAAAATAGGAGTCAACATTGGGATTTGGAAGATTATTGCTTCATGTGTAAGAAAGAATTAGGCAAAATTATTATGGACGAGGATTGTCCGTTACGAAAATCAAAAACGAGGAGTGAAAGATAATGAACGAAAGGGTAAATAGAGCGGGGATAATTAGCAAAACGACAGAAAAGCTAAAAGATAAAAAGATTGTAATAGGTGGTAACAGAGAAAAATACAAAAGGAAATATCATCTCCAGTATACACAAGAGATTGTTGATAATGTTTTGGCGGCATTCATGGATACACTGGGAGATATCATATCAAATGGGGACACCACTGTATTAAATGGATATATGACAATTGAGCCAAAATATTATAAAGCAAAGAGGGGAACTGATCTAAGTAATAATACAATATTGTGGCCAGGAGGTTATAAAGTGAAGATTAAATCAGGAAGCAAGTTGAAGGAAGCATGTAAGAAACTTAACGAAAATGAGAACGAACAAGAAAATGATAATACATAATAGTATTAGGTTGAGGCGGTGGTTTTGCACTGCCTTTTTATTGCAATAAGAAAGCAGGACGTTATGGAAATGGAAACAAAAAAATGCAATAAGTGTGATAGGACTCTGCCAATAGATAAATTTAGACTGGTTAAAGGACAAACATATAAGTCATATTATTTGGGACAATGCAAGGAGTGTGAGCATGAATATCAAAAGAAATACAAAGAAGAGCAAGGTAAAGTGACTTTTTCTCCCGGCTTAGAGATATTGATAAATATTCATTATAAAGAAATTAAGCCAGAGAGAATACTTGATATCACCAATCTTGATATTATCCCATTAGGGGTAGATGAGATATTTGTAAGGTTAATGGACTACAAAAACACATGGCTTTCAAATTATGGCCGTGTAATCAGATACTCTGGTAATCAATATAACATGTTGCAAGGCAGTTATGATAATAATGGATTATTAAGATATTCAGTTCGGAAAAATATTTATTTTGATGGTAATTGGATTTATAAGAGTGTTGTCATATATGCGGCACAAGCTGTCGTAGAAGAATTTGTTGTTAACCCAGACAAGCAGAACAACATATTTATTTGGCATAGCGGATATGATAAACAGGATTACTATTACAGAAGTCTATACCCTCTAAATAATGAGCAGTACAAAGCCGTTAAAAGTCATTTTATCAAAACGGGTGATGATTCTATTGAATTTATTGAGAAAGTTATGAATGAAACAAAGTATAAAGCGGATGACTGGAGCAAAAAAACAATGATACCTGTGATGTGCGGTGTTGGGTATAGAGGATGTAAAGATGTTGATTGTAAATCAGAGGCTTATATAAGATGGCATGACATGATGAACCGTTGTTACAATGATAAATTTCATAAGAGACAACCACAATATCAAGGATGTACAGTTTGTGAAGAATGGCATAATTTCAATAATTTTAAGGTCTGGTACAATGAAAATAAATATGGTAATGAGACATTGGATTTGGATAAAGATATTTTATTTAAAGGCAATATGGTATATAGTCCGGAAACAATTTGCTTTGTACCACACATAATTAATACACTTTTTCTCAGTGGCAAAAGGAATAGGGGAAATTATCCTATAGGTGTTTATTTTGAAAAGGCGAAAGGTAAATATCGTGCATGTTTGTCTTGGAATGAAAAACAGATGAAGCTTGGTACATATGATTCTCCGGAAGATGCGTTTGCCAAATATAAGGAATGCAAGGAGGAGATCATTAAAAACATTGCTGAACAATACAATGGAAAGATACCGCAAAAGGTATATGAGGTAATGACTAATTGGAAGATTGAAATTACAGATTGATTAATAAGGTATATTGGATAATTATTATCTGATGTACCTTATTTTTTTGATCATTATAATTTTTTTTGAAAAATCAGAAGGAGCAAAAAATGGTAAAACAAAGGGGATACTGCTAATATTAACTCAGTCGACAATTTTGTCGGTTGAGATTTTTTAGGAAAGTTTTCAAAGGACTTTGCTAATTTTTGTGGATATTTTATGTGTGAAAATAGAAATTATTTCTAATTGTCCTTCAAGAACAATTAAAAATTAAGAAACAATTTTCTAATTGGACATGATATCCAATTAGAAAATAAAGTAGGAAAATCAATTACTGCACAATAAAGAAAAAAACGAGGATAGGGTATGTTCATCTCGGGGCATACCCACTCCAGTATAAAACTTAAATGCTCGGAACTTGGGACATAACACTTTTCTTTTGTTCCATTATGACGTGAACATATCTGTTATATGTGGTGGAAATATTCTTATGCCCTAGCAAATTACTGACAATGCTTACTTCAACGCCTCTGCGAATTAGTGTTGAGGCAAAAGTGTGACGCAATCCGTGGATTCCAATTCGTTTAATTCCGGCAGCACCACAAATACATTCAAGCGTGCGGAATAAATTTCTTTCGGTAATATGATCACCAGATTCTGATGAAATTACATAATCAGTAGATATACCTCTTTCGTTGTTGTAAGCTTTAATTTGCTCAAGAGCAGTAATTGCCTTTTCATTTAATGGTATTACACGTTTGCTCGATTCCGTCTTTGTTTGCGCAACTAACTTTTCTCGCTTTCCTGCTTTCCAGTTCTTGTCTCTTTGTTTGACCAGAGAAAGATTCTTGGAAATTGTACATTCCTTTTTTTCAAAATCGATGGAATCCCAATCCAGAGCCAATGCTTCTCCACATCTAATACCTGTATTCAAGATAAAGACAATAGCCGGAGCATGCTTGTAAAAATGATTTTCACTTTCGGCGATTGAGTCACAGAAATCATAAAGCTTCTTGATTTCATCATCATCCAATATCACAATTGGTTTGGTTTGTACTTCCATATTTTCTTTTCTTGGTAGTTCTACCGCATCACAGGGATTGATGGCAATTAACCCTCTGTTTTTCATGTGCTTAAAGAAACCATTCAGAAATTGAAAGATCTTTTTAACATAAGAGTAGCTTAACTCTTGGGACTTCTTATTGATTAATAGTTGCAGGTCATCACATGTGATTTTACTCCATGGAATAAAACCTAACTCATCCCTTATATGACACTGATAAGTGGTTTCCATGCGATCCCGTGAACTACTGCGTATTCGTGGAAATTTGTAAAGATGCATCCAATGTTCTGCCATTTCCCAGAAAGGAGTGTTGTCTACTACTTGATTGAACTTCTTACGGTCAGAATTATACTCACGAATTTTCCTGTTTAACTCCCTTTCTGTTTTAGCCTGTAGATATTTGTACTTACTTTTGCCATCAATTTTTCCCAGTAAAACCTTAAATTCCCAACGCCCATCCTTTCTTAAACGAATTGTACCCTCACCATTTCTTCTTCTCTGTACTTTTGTATTTGTATCTTCTTTTTTAATATCCATAATTTCTCCTCGTTCATATATGAAGAGGATTCTCATCCTTACTTCTTGCTCCACCGCTTCCGCTACAAAAGGTAATAATTATGCTATCTACAGTTCATGATTTAGGATGTTGTCTTGACAAGGATATCTCTTTGGTCACCATAGAAACCATCTGCTGTTTTTCCTGAATGCTCGTAATATCGTAGGTGTAATACTGCTCATTTACCTCTTCTGTATGCCCCATTAAAGCACTCACTACAGCAGAAGACATTCCATTACACTTCAATTTGGATGAGAAAGTTCTACGGTACGCATGAATACTCTTATTTGGAATTCCAATCTGCTTACACTTATTTCTCGCACAGTCCGAAATCTTTCCAGAATGAATTCGTCCATTCTCATTCATGAAAATATAATTTCCTAAATAACCATATTCCTTTTCAACATTCCATACTCGATTCAAGAGGGAAACAATTTCTTCTGTTATTGGCATATACCGTATCTTCTTGTTTTTGGTTTCTTCAATAGTTCGTTCTTTTGTATTCCGGTTATACTTTTCCGATTTACTAATGGTAATTACCCCGTCTTGTATATCAGACCATTCTAATGCCGATAATTCACTTACTCTTAATCCCGTTAAGCTTGCAAACTCAACTGCATACGTCGGAATATATTGTGGTTGCTTTTTATAATCTAATTCAAACCGTTCGTAAAGTAATTTGAATTGTTGCGGAGACACTGTACGTTCCGCTGCTGTTTTTACTTTCACAGTGCAATAAGGATAAAATGATTTAGCCTCAAGATTATCAAATGGATTCTCTTTAATATCCTTATAAATCCTTGCACTTTTTAGAGTATTCCGTACATAACCACATAAAGTTTTACAAGCTTTCTTGGATAATTTTTGTTCACGTACTGTTGTAATGATGAATTCCGTTATATTTTCCTCATGAAGTTCTGTGACCGGCATTGTCTCAAATGGCTTTTCTTGGAAAAATCTGATATAGTCACTGTTGTACTTTATTACAGTGTTTGGCGAAGTAAAAGTTATCTCATGGCTTTTTAACCAGCGTTTATATGCATCTTTAAATAATAGGGGAGTTGAACTGTTTTCACCATTTTCTTTCTTTTTATAAAATTCTATAATAGTATCGTTAATTTTTTCCTCTGTTTTTTTCTTTATTAATCTTCTTCCTTTTACTTCATCTGGTAAATAAGTTCTCCAATAACCATCCTTTCCTTGTTGTATTTTATACTTGTGTAAATTTAAAATCTCTTGATTCTTTATTTTAATCATGTTTTTTTTGATGGTATCCATATCGATTGCGCCATTATTGATAAGAAATTCTAAAATCTGATCGGCGGCGATGGGTGAAGAAATATTGTCTCGATTATTTATAAGAATCTCCTCCCTTATACTGCGGAATGATTTGCTTATTAACTCTATAATTGTATTATATACAAACATGTTTTGCAATATCTACAGAGTAATACTGAAAAAATATTCGAAGTTGAAAAATTGGGGTGATGTGTGGATACATCAGGTGCACGCTTTAGCGCACTAAAGTATGTTTTCAAGAATGTAAACTACCCGGGGGTACTATCCTCTATCACATAATAACAACAGTATAATACCCCTATTCTACAGCACAAAAATATGCCCGTAAATCGATTTTACCAACTCACCCTAACAACCTTCCACCTGACCTATTACAAGCCCAAATTGACCCCTTAAACATCATTAAACATAAGTATAATCATAGTATCATCACAATGTATAAGGCTGAGAGCGTCCAACCCTCAACCTTATTTTTTTCTTATCCAAGATCACCACCAAAGATATAATTAACGGCTTTTTCTGCCTTGCTTGCTGCCGATATGATGAATCGGTTATCATTCTTCAACACACTCAACCAGTTCTGTATATATGCGCTTGAATTGGTGAACGTCTTTGATGTCTCAATTCTTAATATACTAAGTAGTGATGCGCTGCCTATTTCAGCGGTTAGTTCCTCTTTGCTGTATATCTCACTTCCAAACATTGCATTGTATCCTGTGCTTAATCTATCTAATCTTGTCTTGTGCCCAGTGCTGTGAACCATTTCGTGAAATAATGTGCTGTAGAACTCTATAATGTCTGTATACTGTTCCCGGCAAGGAATTTTAATATAGTCTTTTATAGGACTGTAATAAGCCTCATTTGATACCGTTTCGATTATCTGAATACCTTCTCTAATCTTGTATGCATCTTTGATTCTTTCTGCTTCCGCAATGGGTTCCAACTCTATCAGCGGTGCAACTTCTTTTGGTTGGATTCCCTCAACCTGGGATACATGAAATACATTGTAATATCTAAGTAGGGGTATTTGTTTAACTTGCTTTGTTCCATCTTCTTCTATTTCTTCTACCGGCTGAATCTTCCAAAATACCACGATTTCTGATTTCTCACCTTTTCTAATCTTACCGCCTAAATCAGACCATTGTTTGAATGTGGCATATTCTCCATCATGTTTCAAAAGCATCTGATTCAATAAAGAATATGGTCTATTACTTATCCGGTTATAGGCTCCACTCTTTACACCTGTCCAGGGGCGCTGCCAGGGTATAACACCCTTTTCTAATTGATCAATGATTCTTTGAGTTACCATGTCATATACTGATTGGCTCATGTGATTTCCTCCTTTGAATAGTAGTTTGTATTGATATGTTATTACATTGATTATACACCAATAGATGTACTAATGCCATTGACATAATACACTAATAAGTATACTTGAAATTAGTAAAATACACCTAATGGTGTACTAAATAAACAAAAGCGGGTACATTAATAAGTGTATTTTTGTATGTTTCGTCAATTGCAAAAGTACATTAATTAGTGTACAATAGACTTACAAGGTTAACAAAGAGCTGCACCGACAAGCACCGAAAATCTTGTGAATATGAAGGTTAATATACTCGTGCGGATGTGCCACTGTAGCGAACAATATCCGAGAAGATTACTTTCACGGGATGCAACTCAACTAACCAACAAATTTTAAATTAAATAAGGAGGTACACACAATATGTGTATGAGCAAATCGGAATTGGAGAAGAAAATTCAGGAGTTACGAAGTTTAAAAGCATTAGCGGAGGAATTAGCAGCAGAGGTTAAATCAGCAGAACATGACATTATCGAATACATGACAGAAAACGGTATTGATACCGAAATCACCGATACGGCCAAAGTAACTTACAAACTGCAGACTAGAACAACACTTGATAAGGAAAAATTGACCGAGATATTAGGTGATGATTTGAAACCATTCGAAAAGATTTCCTCATTTAATGTATTACGAATCAAATAAGAACCCAACAGCAGAGGGTGGAGCAATCCACCCAAAGCTAAACAGTCATAATGTGCCGACGCTACGTTGCAAGTCGTAGGGGAAGAATACAGAGCATGACAAAATAAATCAAATCGGAGGTGAATGAAGATGAAAAAGGCAACTGTGGAGTTTGCAATCGTAACCCAAAAGGGAGTAGTGCAAGAGATTGGCAGAAGCTCAATTGAGCAGCCGAAGATAGTCTTTAATGGTGGATCAATCAAGTGGTATGAGGACAAATTTAAAACAGAAAACAGTGTGAATGAGCGTAAATAATGGCAACTAAATTTTAACAACAAAAAAATTCAATCAAAGAAAGATGAGGTAATTATCATGATGAAATGGAACGTAAGAACGGAAGTAGCTAATATCGGAGCAATGGATTTAGACAACCTTACATATAGTGAGGATTATATGCAATTATGTCTTGATATCCTCGATATGTCCGATAAATTAAAGGCTGAACTTGAAAAGGCCGTTGAAATTGAAAAGGTTCGATTCACCGAGAAGCGGCAGCGGTATATTGCTGAATGTACCGGGCGTGGTGAGGACATACACCCAGCGAACCTTAACTATACATGGAGTGGCAAGCCGGTTGTTATGGATTTTAATTGCTTATTTATTACTCTCAAGGCAGGCCAGCCAGTATCATATTGTATTGGTTTTGGTTTTCACGATGCTGTTGATGATGGCATGGAAGCATGGGACGGTTGCATTGAGGTTGATCTATCGGCTCATGTCAACGAATTAAAAGAAGCCGTCACCAAAATGATAATTGATAAGTTCTTTTAAATCATAATAATGGGGAGGTTGCTAATATCCGGTAACCTCCCTGATAACCAACAAGGGAAGGTATTTTCTAAAAACAGTGAATAGTGAGGTGTTAAGATGGCTCTAGTTATAACGAACGGTGATTATTTTCTAGCTCAGGGAACAAAGGTTAGAAAAACCAAAAATTCAGAGGAAATAAAAGTGTTTGATCGTGTCCGTGATGCGAGTGATAGTATCAAGAAAAAACCTGGCTTATTAAAGGGATATTACGTATATGACACGGTGACGAAGAAGGTATGTTGGGAGCAGCGTAAGCAGCGGAAAAAATATTCAACCTCTGTTCGGAAGATTATATATAACAATGCTAACGGATGCTGTCAACTATGCGGCAGTAAAATCTTATTTGATGATATGACGTTAGATCATATAATCCCTCTTGCACGTAACGGAGCGGATGCCGTTGAAAATTTACAATGTAGTTGTTATGCCTGTAACCAGTTCAAGGGACATGTGCTTCCAGATGATTTTATGGAACGGATCACTAAAATTTTTCTATATCAGACGGAAAAAGAGCATGGAAAAAAAGTATCAGTTAAGATTGCTATGCATATTTTAAGAAGCTGTTAGGCAGCCAGGAGGTACATATATAATGTGTCGATATTCTCACGATAACGGCAAACGGGAAGAAATCCCGATGGGGAATCTATATGGAGAACGAAAAAGGGTGGGAAAATTGTAGGTGGTCGGCACTGGTAAAATTTACTGGTGCCGATTACATTAATAAGTTTACTTGATAAATGAAAAACATTCATATATAATAAAGATAAAAATATACTGTGGAGGATTATTATATGTCAGCAAGTGCGATAATTAAAGATATTTTAGAAAGCAGAAATATTAAACAAATTGAATTGGCAGAAAAAATCAACACTACAAAGCAAAATTTAAACAATAAGATCAACAGGGATAATTTTTCCACATTGGAATTAGTTGAGATTGCGGATGCATTAGGGCTTCAGCTAGTGTTGAGAAGTGTAACTGAAGGAAAAGAATATATAATAGACTATCCTACGGAAGAGAAGGGAAAGCCAAAAAGAACAAAAATAGCAAGCGGTGAAGAAACCAAAAATCCGGACTGAAAAGACCGCTTGATTTTTCAAGCGGCCTAGTATATAATCAAAGTAGAAAGGTTGTCGGAATTGAAGTTCCCGATTGCCCTCAGTAGTTAAATACTTTTATAATAGCATCCTTACTTTAGGCGGTGGAGGATGCTATTTCTTTTTACCATGACTGTCTATGTAAGACAGTGCCGCAAATACAACAAGTAACAAGGTTAATACATCACCTAGACTTATCATAGGGCATCACCCTCTCTTTCGTAGAACTAGAGGGCATCATAATATCGGGAAATCGCATCCACTTTCTATTTGATCATACCACTACATTATACCATGAGCAGAACTGATGTTCAATCAAAAAAGAAAATAGTATGCATAATTATTGTTGGTTCATCACCATTTGCAGGAGGACTAAATTTGACCCTCCTTGTTAAATCGGATTCCCTCAAATTTGTAGGGAGGGGTGCTTGAAATTTCAATCAGGGTTATGGGGGCGGTGTTTTACCACCCTCTGTTGGACTATAAAACACCTTAAAAAATGAATAAAGGTGTATTAGTTACTCTGAAGAAGATGGGTAAAATGATGGTACATTGTTCTTCATTTTTATAAGTTTTTCACTGCCATAAATATTATTAAGTGCAATCATGTGATAGTTTGATCTTATTGAATGCATTTCATACAATAGTAAATCCAAAATATCGATTGTATTGTTAATAGTATAAGGGGATGCTGAGTCATTGAAAAGCATTCCTTTTGGGAGGATGTATTTTCCTTTTTTAGAATACTCTGGTTTCACAATATTATTAATCCTCGCATAAGAAAAAAGTTCATTTTGTAAATGTCGCAATAATTCTTTGTTATTTTGGATATCAGGTATTAAGATTTCATCTAAACAAAAGCGTGCTTGCTCAGTAAGCATATAAAGCCATGTAAAGTAATAATGCTCTTGGTTTGTCCTGGTATCCCACAAATAACGTAAACTACTATTTATTTTATAGCTGGTAGTGAAATCTGTGATAAAAGGATCTTCAGCATAAGGATCAACATTGTAATACTTAACACCAAATATAGAACCGCAAAACTTAGGAAAATACATTTTTGGTACAAAATAAAAATTTCTTGAATCAATAGCTTTTACAAAAGTTTCTGGTGGTGTTTGCTTTTTTGTAATATAGTAGTTTTCTAAATAATACAGCTGATTATTAAAATGTATACAAGGCTCATCTTTTTCTTCTTGATTAGTAACATTTACAATATCAATAATTAAAAAATCATATATTGTACTGGGGTAGTCTTGCTTTAAACCAGGCATAGCTTTATGTTTTCTTATATTGGAAAATTCATTATTATGTAAAGAAAACCAATAATTTATATTTTTATAAGACTGCATATTGTTAAATCCTCTTTTCTTGTGTTTTTACAAATTTACCATAAGCTAGGTTCATTTGAACCTTGCAAATCACAAATCCTGCTGCCGATCATGGATTACATTAACAGTCTTTTGTAGTTCTGCTGAGTGCCAGCGTTGCCGGGTAATCTGTTGATTGAGTTCGGCAATCCTTCTGTCAGTGTATCGCTCTAACCAAGCCATAAGCAACGGTGGAATAAACCTTTCTGGTAATCTTTGGATGATGGAAAATAATATATCTTCCAGTTTGTTATATACCTTGTGAGAAAAATCTTTTAGTTTATTGGGTTTCCGAATCTCTATATTTATGTCAACCAACTCCTTTGAAAATATTATATGGTATGGAAAAAATAACCACATCCTTATTATACATGAAATCTATAAATAAAGGCAACACTCATTTGCTGTAATTGGGTGTTTTGGAATCCACCCAATTTTGGGGAAATAACCCCTTACACGCATTTGGCAATCGCATGAGCCATTAATGCAAGATGGTGTCATAACTTAAAAGTATTGACACCGATTGTAAAGTGTAGTAGAATTAAGGCATGGAGAGGTGTCGCAACTTAGTGCCATATATCATGTGAGATTGGAGGGTAAATATACATGATTTACGGATATTCAAGGGTTAGTACAAAGGGTCAGGCAAAGGATGGTAACGGGCTGGAAGCACAAGAGCGTATGTTGAGGGAAGCAGGAGCCGAAGTTATCTATACAGATACTTTTACTGGTACCAAAACAAATAGGCCAGAATTGAATAAGCTACTTGTACAACTTAATGATGGAGATAAATTGATTGTAACGAAGTTAGATCGGATCGCAAGATCAGCATCTCAGGGAATTGAATTGGTAAATGAGCTATTAGGACGTGGTGTAGTCGTGCATATTCTTAATATGGGGCTTATGGACAATACACCGACCGGAAAACTGATTAGAACAATCTTCCTGGGTTTCGCTGAATTTGAGCGTGACATGATTGTTGAGCGAACACAAGAAGGAAAGGCTATAGCAAAACAAAAGCCAGATTATCGAGAGGGTAGGCCTAAAACATATGGAAAAAAACAGATTCAGCATGCCTTGGAATTGTTAGAAAAGCATTCATACAAGCAGGTGGAAGCATTAACTGGAATAAGTAAGTCAACACTTATTAGGGCAAAAAGAGAGCAGAAGAAGTGATTTTCGCTTTGAATTTCTAAAGATGCAACTTGCAAGTTTAGAAATTCCTTGTAAGCCAGAGTTTAATACAAATTTTTTCGTCAAATACCCCTACGTTAGATTTGGCGCACTCCCTATTTCCTTAAGGTGGGCAAAATTTCACCCTCCTTACGAATGGTTCGAATCCAATTCAGTAAATAGCATAAAAGCCAGTAAAATCAAGAGGTTGATGGTAATATGGATGAAAGAGTATGATTTAATCCTTATGAAAATGAGGATTTTAAGGCGACTTCGGCATGGGTACATGCGAAAGGCAGAGTTTGACTTAAACAAAGGGGTTTGTTATTTATAAACCTACTAAAATGGTAGGAATTACTGCGAAAATAGGGCATTCGGCTGAGGTTTCGGTCAAAATTGGGTGATTGCCCTGATGTATACGGAAAAACAGGAGATTTTGATAAAACGACACTTTAATACACTAAAGCGATAAAACATTGAAGCAGCAAGGGTTCGTGGGGATTCTTAATATAGTGGGTTTTCGGTTCGGTTTACATAACAAATATGGTGTGTAGATATATGTATATAATCATATAGAAAGATTGAGATGCAAAAAATATTTCAAACTGGACATGATGTCCAATTATCTTCTTAACAGATCCTCGCTGCCAAATGTTGTTTTCCAGTACAGCCGAATTTTCGGTTCTATTTTTCTATTCAGAATTAATGATTAAAAAAGCGAGAGGGTTGCTTACTGGATATATAGGCAACCCTCTCACTATAGTCAGGACTCTTACGAATGGTTGCCTAGTTTGGATAAGCAACCACCGTCCGCACAGAACGTTTGTTCTATTATTATAGTAGCACATTTATTTGCAAAATGCAATAGTTTTTTCAAAAAGCAGAAAGTATGTTCTGTCGAGCAAGGTGTGTCCAGTTTTGGTCATACCCGACATAACAATCCAAAGCTGGCGAAGAATATGGTAAAGGAAAAATCAATAGCTTTACTCCAAATGGAGAAAAGCTATCAAATGAAAAAATCCACACCGACAAAGAAGCAGGTAGGGTGTACGAGGAACCCAAAATCGTTTTCCTTCTATATTAATGCCGCAGCGTTTTGCATTGATAGCGCTGTCGGCCACACTGCGTACCATTCTTGACAATACGGCTGTCACAGTATGGACACACATTGATATTACGATCACGTATTAAGCTCTTGGAAAGACTGTTGATCGCTTCATTAATAAAGAGAAGCCATTCCTCTGGCATCTGTTTGATCTTGTTGATTAAATCATTACGTAGTGTGTTCATCACACCGCCCCCTCTTAAGTATATTTTACCATATAAGAGGAGCTATGTGAAGAAAGTT
>Ga0153999_1000735_pt1 | contig 13910 bp, 13 predicted proteins | sample TSNC083MetaG_FD_104675 | JGI IMG/M metagenome (GOLD analysis project Ga0153999, IMG submission 104675) | Attine ant fungus gardens microbial communities from North Carolina, USA - TSNC083 MetaG | ecosystem: Host-associated > Fungi > Mycelium > Unclassified | place: USA: North Carolina, Lumber... | reverse complement strand
CTTACGCCGAAGAGTTCAAAGTATTCGCTGATAGACTGGGCAATTGCTTCCTCGTCATCGACAACCAGGCAATTATAATTCATACACATTGTGTCCTTTCCTTTCAAAGCTTTTTATAGTATAGCATAGTCGGGTGATTTTCGCTACAGCCCCCGAAAATTGATATTCACCGTGACCATATTCACCGTGAATGCAGTATCTGAACGAACGCTTCTGCTGACCCGGCGTTAAATAATGCTTCACTTTTTTCTTCATCCATCAGAATCTCCGCCAGTTCGCCCAGTAAATCCACATGCGTATCCGGATCTGTGGCCGAAAAAGTAATCATTAATCTCACCGGATCCAAAGCACCGGCGCCAAAATTAACCGCCGGTGCCAGGGTGGCAAAATTAATATCCGTCCGAAGCGCACCACATTCTGTTCTTGCATGGGCCAGCGCGATATGTTTCCCAATAACAATGTATGGTCCATTATCATATACAACCTTAATCATGGCATCAATGTACCTTGATTCTATAGATCCCTTCTCCAGCAAAGTCCGGGAAGCTTTTCTGATGGCATCCTCCCAATTTTCTGTTTTCAATTGTATCATGACATCGGAAGCAGTAATCTTATCCAATAGCATTTGCTTCGTCCTCCTCCTTAAACTCCGCCATTATTTCTGAAATTCTGACAGTCCTCAGGCTTTCCGCCCATTTATAGTATCCGCAAAAGTCGCTGGCTGTTGTAACTTCATTAGGAATCACCAGCACTTTCATATGTGCATTAATTCCGGCATTTAGTCCGTTCTCTGAATCTTCTACTACCAATGCCTCCGACGGGGCAATGGCAAGTTGTCTGGCTGCCTCCTGAAACAAATCAGGAAACGGCTTAATTCTTTTCACATCTTCCGCCGTTACAATGGTATCAAAATACTCCGTCAAACCTAATCTGCGCAAATGACTGACTGGCTTTTTCCGGGTTGCAGAAGTTGCAAGGGCCAGTTTCAGACCCTCACACTTAACTGCTTGAATGAAATCCACCACCCCCTCTTTCGGTGGAAGCTGATTACTTTGCTCAATAAATCCTTGTGTCACCTCTTCTTTAAACTGCCTTCGGTCAACGGTGATTTTTTGCTTTTTTTCCAGCTCCATAAATAAATCTTCGTCCTGGGAGCCGACACAAGTCAGAAACTCCTGTACAGACAATTGATAATTTTTGTTTTTCTTAAACCAGTCTTTGTATAGTTCATACCAGACTACTTCTGTATCGATAATTAAACCGTCAAAATCCATAATCACTGCTTTTAGCAAAATCAGTTCCTCGCTTTTTTGATATCATTGACCAGCTGATCATATTCAGGAGCATTCAGGTAATCGATAATTTCCACATAATAACATCCCCCTTGCTTTTGTTTTACCCGGTCCATTAAAGACTGATGGGAAACAATGACCTGACACTGAGCCGGTAAGTTACTTACGGCAACATGGAACACCTTAATATCATCAATGCCGGCAGTTTTCAGCTTTTTCTGCAGAACACCGGCGCCCATGGCACTTGACCCAAGGCCGGCATCGCATGCATACGCGATTGCCCTGACATCAGCAAGATCATAATTGTCAGTTGCCTTATGTTCAAAGACAGAAGAAATACGGCTCTTCTTGCCTTTCATTTTTTCCATTTCCCGCACGGAATCTGTCAATTGACTGTCGCTGGTTTTTGCCCGCTTAATGATCGGTATGGAAATTAAGAACGTTACTGCGGCGGAAACCAATATCGAAATAATGATTCCCAACCTGTCTCCATCTGCCGCCATCATCATAATCGCGATGATACTTCCCGGCGAAGCAACACCAATGAGGCCGGCATGAAAGATATTGAACATAAACGTACCGGCGGTACCACCGGCAATCAAGGCAATTACCAACGGCGGATTCATCAGTACAAATGGAAAATAGATTTCATGAATACCACCAAAAAAGTGAATAACGGTGGCACCATATGCAGTGGCCTTTGAATTTCCCTTGCCAAAGAACGTATATGCCAGCAACATGCCTAAGCCAGGGCCGGGATTCGACTCTAATAAAAACATTACAGATTTTCCCAGTTCGGTAAGCTGAATCGTTCCCAACGGTGTTAAGATGCCCTGCCCGATGGCATTATTTAAGAAAAGTACTTTTGCCGGTTCAATAAAGACTGCCGTGACCGGCAGCAGTCTGTGATGAATCAAAAAGTTTACACCACCGGCCAGGACACCTGTAAATGATGTGATTGCCGGAGCTAAAAACAGATATCCGATCACAGCCATTCCGGCTCCAATTAATCCGGAAGAGATGTTATTTATCAGCAATTCAAATCCGGTTGGTATTTTACCATCAATCAACTCGTCAAATTTCTTCAGCAGCCAGGCACCCAGCGGTCCCAGAATCATCGCTCCGATAAACATGGTAATATCAGCTCCGATAATTACTCCCATAGTTGCCACCGCACCGATAACACCGCCGCGAAACCCATGCACGGCATTGCCGCCGGCAAAAGCAATCAGCAATGGCAATAAGTAGGTCAGCATTGGCACGATAAAGCTTCTCAGCACTTCATTATTAATTGCTATTCCCACTGCGGTCAAAATCCCCCATGCCATAAAAGCACCTAAATTTGGAATAACCATTCCACTTAATTTACTTCCCCAATTCTGTATTTTAACTCTGACAGACACCCCTATACCCCCTCTTGTTTTTTGGATTTTACAGTTCCACTTCTCGTTCTTCTGCAATTGACCGTTCAATCCCATCAACCACCCGAAGCGAATCATATGCTTCTTTTGGTGTGATAATGGACTTGGTGCCACTTGCCACGTTATTGATAAAAGCCATAACCTCCTCTGCCAAATCACCGCATAATTCACCATTAACATAGTACCAATGACGGGTATCCGGGTATAGCACCTTTTTATCAGTAACAAACCTCACCCCGTTGTCACAGGAATCCACATAAGCCACGCCTTTTGTTCCAACCAGCTCTACTTTATCATCGATGATCGTCGGTGATGCCTCCGGTAATACCCAGCAGGCCTCAATACATGCGATCGCGCCATTGGCATAAGTTACAATCGCATAAATCACATCATTCATTCCGTTTTCTTTCAGCAGCACACTGCGGTTTTTGGCAAATACCTTTACCGGATCGCAGCCCATATACCAATTGATATAATCGATATCATGAATCATGACGTGCATACTTAAATCGGAAGCTCCGATATATCTCCTGGGTCCCACAATCGGACTGTTCCGGCGGCAATAGATATGTATGATATCACCCAATTCACCATCATCAAGGGCTTGCTTGATCATGGCAAACCGTGGGTCATAGCGCAGCAGAAAACCAACGCTGAACACCTTGTCATAATCTTTTGTCAATTCATACATGGCCTTTCCATCTTCCAGTTCTTTTGCTAACGGTTTCTCCAGAAGAATATGTTTGTGATTCTTCACTGCCATTTCAACTGCTTCGCGATGCATATTATCCGGCAGTACGATACTGACCGCTTCAATATCCGGGTTTTCCAGTAACTCTTTGTAATCTTTGTAGCCCCTGCAGTTAAATTCCTTTTCCGCTGCAGCCCGTCTTTCATCATCATACTCACAAATTGCGACCAGCTCTGCCTGCGGCAGTTTTTGATAAATCTGTGCATGATAAGTCCCCATTTGTCCAACCCCAATCACCCCTGCTTTTACTGCTTCTCTCATTGCCATTCCCCCTTAATAATATATGATTCTTTTATAAATTTTTATCTAAAATAACATGTAGTGTGGAATCATATGTTTCCTCACTTTGTTTTTTGTTTTCCCTAATGTAACTGGCATATAAAATGTCTGTCATAATCAGCACCGGAAACTGCGGCGAAATGATATTACCATAATACAAATTCTTTTTCACCGCCACCAGCACCACTTCATCATAAAATGTTCGCTCTGCATCGGGCTTTTTCGAAGTAACCAGAATCGTAGTTGCGCCACGTTCTCTGGCCATATCCATCGCTGCGAGAACATCTTTTGTGGCCATACTGACGCTTATGCCAATGACAATACAATTCTCATTCAGCCTGGCAAAATTAAATGCCAGCATGTGGGAATCCGTGATTGCTTCCACATCCATGCCCAACCGGATAAATCGCATCTGCATTTCATTTGCCGCCAGCCCAGAGCTTCCCATCCCATAAACAAAAATACGTTTTTTTTGATTGAATAAATGTACGATTCGTTTAATCTGTCTGCCGTCAATCAGACTATAGCTTTTGTTCAGTAACTCCTCGTACGTGTTTAATGCTTCTTTTAATATAGCTCTCAACCACTTTTGTTTCTTTATTCCATGTTTTTTTGTACTGAAAAATAAACTCTCGATAGCCAAGGAACCCTAATTTTTGTGAAAACCTTGATAAAGCAGCTTCTGAAACATAGAGCTTATGGGATATGTTTTGGGCTGAAAAATCCAGTTCTTCTTTATTGCTGATAAAAAAGGATGCAATTCGTTTTTCCACGTTAGTGAAGTTATCACTATTGGCTTCGATAATCGGAATAACACTAGTTTCATATTTTTCCATTTATCCCAATTCCTTTCTTATGAACTCCCACAAGGGATGCCCTGCTGTATACAGAAATTACAGTACGCTCCCAGCATACCTGCCTGATTTTTATTTTTTGCAAACAGCAGTTCCGTATTTTGCCGAATTGACTCTATCAGGTATTGATCCAGCTTTTGATCCAATATGTCATATAGATATTTTCCCTGGGCAGTGATCCCACCCCCAAGTATTACGGCATCCGGATTTATAACATAACAGATATTGGAAATCCCCTGTGCCAGATAATCACACATCCTATCAATCGCCGCTTCGCATATCTTATCGCCACCTCGTGCCAATTCAAATATTTTTTCTCCATTGATATCTTTTATGTTCTTTTCGCTGGCCACATTTTGGATTAATGCACGAGTGGAAGCCAGGTTTTCAAAGTGGGAGTTATTCATTTTCATGTAGCCCACTTCACCTGCATAATGATTTGAACCGTGAAAAACCAGATGGTCAATTAATATACAACATCCAATTCCCGTTCCGATTGTCAGACAGATAGAAATATGTTTATTCTTCGCCACTCCATAATATTTTTCGGATAATCCGGCACAAGCAACATCATTCTCAACCTCGCACGGAAGCTTAAACCGTTCCTCGATCAACTGTTTTATGTTCATGCCCGTATAATTGGGGATATTGTCATTTGCAAAAATGATGGTCCCGGTTTTATTGTCTACTACGCCGGCAGTTGATACACCAATTCCGGCCAATTTCTCAACGGCCAGATATGTGTCCGCAGCCGCCATTATTTTATGCATAATATGTGCTCCGCCAAGCTGTGCTTCACTTTCCATTAAATGGTAATCTGTAATCATTCCTCTTTCATCAACCAGACCATATTTAATCATAGTCCCGCCAATATCAAACATTAAGTATTTGCTCATAAGCGTTCCCCCGCCAAGGCAACCGCCTGGGCATATTGCCTGGTGATTAGCTGTGGCCTGGTAATTGCGCTTCCTACGACGACACAATAGCATCCTATTTCGATGCTTCTTTTGGCCTTTTCTGGAGCATTAATATTACCTTCAGCAATTACCTTTGCATCAACACTTTGGATCATTTCTTTCAGCAGCTTGAAATCATTTTCTTCAATATTTATATTCTTGCTTTCCTTTGTATATCCGACTAAAGTGGGTCCAATAAAATCAAAACCTAATAAGTCAGCATAAATAGCTTCTTCAAGTGTTGAACAATCGGCAAGCAGCAGTTGCTTTGGATATTTTGCCCTTATCTGCTTAACCAGCACCTGCAATGATTTCCCATCTGGTCTTTTCCGTTTTGTTGCGTCCAGTGCGATAATATCCGGCTTTACCTGCGCCAATGCATCCACTTCTTTTATTGTTGGAGTTATATAAACTTCACTGTTTTTATATTCCTGTTTTATGATACCAATAATCGGAAGATCAACATTTTTCTTGATTTCCTCTATATCCTCTACAGAATTAGCCCTTATTCCTCCTGCCCCTCCTTCCATCGCTGCCCTTGCCATTCTTCCCATAATAAACGGTGAATGCAGTGGCTCTGTTTCAAGTGCCTGGCATGAGACGATAAGTTTACCCTTTAAGTCGGCGATCTTTTTTAAAGATCCATCTGCTTCATGAACTCTCATATTGTGTTCTCCTAGTGTGGTTTACTTAATTAATTACTCTTTTCTATCATTATAAATATATCTGCAAGTGTTTTCAATGTTATTTAGGTTTGTGGCAGTACTTTCAGTATCTTGGTTATATGTAACAAATAATAGTGAATATCATTTGTTTTATAGTGTATATTTCACAGTGCTTTAAGAAACTAATTTCAATCATCTCAAGCCATGGATTTGGTTTTTATACTGACCAGGAGTAACACCGGTATATTTTTTAAACACCCGGATGAAATTCTGTTGTGAATTAAAACCCGTGGAAATCGCCACCTCCTTCACAGACTGTTCTGATTCAAGCAGTTCTTTCGCTTTATCAATCCGGTACTGATTCAGATATTCAATGAAATTGATACCAAAACTATCCTTGAAAAGGCGGCTTAGGTAGCTGGTGGTAGTATTACACTGCTCGGCCAGGAGATTTAATGAAAGATCGGGGTTATCAAAATTGTTTTCGATATAGTGCCGGACTTTCACCAGATATTTGTGCTGCTGCTTTTGAATCTTTTCTGCCCATAGATGGATGGCCCCATCACAAAAATGTTCCATGTACAGAAGTAATTCATCATCCTCCGCGAGTTGGGCAGCCACAAATGCATCGTTTTGAAAGATAAAAGCCAGTTCCTCTTGGGTCGTGCCGGTGATGTTGTATGCTGCCAGCATATTTAAGAAGGCAACCCGATAATAGCCATATGCTTTTTGGGTGTCTTCCCGGAGATTGCCCTGCCAGACCGTCAGACAGATCTGCCGGGCCTTCTGGGCCGCGGAACTGATATCCTCCGCTAATAAAAAGCCGGCAATGGATTTTAACTGCAGCTGAAAGTACTGGTAGTCAGGGATAATCGAATCATCTGGTGTTTTTTTCGGCGCCGGCAGGGCCTGCTTGTCCGGGTATTTTTTTAAGGCCAGGCGCTGAAGGCATTCCACATAAGAAACGGATATATTTTGCAGTGAGGTACACTTAGGTCCGATTTCAAACCAGGCCAGCTGGTGCTGACCGGGAAAACTGTTGTAAAAAGCCTGTTCCAGCCGGATTTCCAGGTCAGTAATCTGATGCGCGGGAGTGCTGATCTCAAACTGGATGATAATTGCATGGAGGGATTCATCTATTTGCTGTGTTATATAATGGCATAATTTTTCCATATCCTCGTTCAGCACATGACATAAAGCGTCTAAAATCTGCGTTTTCTTTGGTTCGTCAAGGGTTTCAGCAAAGGTAACGGCGGCAACTTCATATTTTCCTTCTGCTTTCAGCGGACTTTTGGTATTCGTCAGCAGATTGCGGATGTATTGCTGTTCCATGGGCTTTCCATTTAACAATTCAAAGTAAAATTCCCGGGATATTTTGGGAATCATATGATTCAGAATATGATCCAACTGCTGCTTTTTATCAGAGATACTTAAAAAACGTTTGGTTAAATAGTGCCACTCATTTTCTTCTTTGCCATGCTCCGGATATTCCTGCGGGAACTCTTCTCGATATTCATCTTCAGATTCTTCTGCTGCGGAAACAAGCCGGGTCAGCCGCAGTACCGGCATGTAACTTAAATATAAGATACAGATGGTCAGCAGTCCGCTCAGAACCAGAATCAGGGCAAAGAACGGAAATGAATTCTGCATCACAATTTGCATAGAGGGAATAAAAGCACTGTCATTGACTGCCAGCAGCAGATTGATATGGGAGAGTTCGGCAGTGTGAAGGTAATAATGCTGTCCGTTTATATATGTGGTATTCGGCTGTTCCTCTTTCATCAGCGGCAGTGCAGCCGCCACCTCCGTGGCAAGCGCCTGATAATCCAGCAGTTCGGGAAACAGCGGATTCCAGGCATCATCATAGGCCAGAATCGAGCTGTAAGAGGTCTGGCTGCCATCCAGGGAGTTATGGTATAGAGCGGATGGATTAATCTTCATAAAAAGGGTTCCCAGCCGTTTTTCCCCATTTAGAGGAAAATCCCGGACAATATAAATGTGTTTTTTATACATGACAATCGAAGAGGTTCGTCCGCTTTTTAAAAGCGTCGTGGCCGGTGCATTGGTCATATGGTTCACAATCAGCTCTTTTTCCTGAAAATACTCCAGCGTGCTGGTCTTATAAGTAGAAGAAAGAATCTGATTGGTCTTCTGGACATACAGATAGACCTCCTGGATTGCTTCATTCTCCTGACAATATCCGCTTAAGACGGACCATACCCGGTTATTGGAAGCAGAACTGCGCGGTTTTGGGGTGACCACAAAATCAATGATATTGGCATCATAGGTAATGTGGGTCAGTGAGTCGTGATAACCGGCAAACAATGCATCCATGGTGCGGGCGGACACTTTCAAAGTATTGGAGTATACCAGATTGTTATTGTTGATAAAGGTGGTGGTGGTCTGGTGGCTGACAACGATGGAAACGACCAGCATCAAAATCCCACTGAATCCTACCAGAACGGTAAACAACTGTGTAATCAATTTTTTACTTTTAAACCGATTTGCTATAAATATCTGTTCCATTATTAAATTCCCCTCCCTCGAAGCGTGCAGCTTCCAAAAACATAAAACATTACAAAAATAAGTATATAAGATATGGAAAATGATAACAAGTGCACAAACGAAGAAAACTTGTGACAAATTTTGTATAGTTAACAATTATTATCCTGGCAGCATAAAAATTGAAAATAAAGTAGAGAATGGGATATTTACAGGGGCGGTAAAGATCGGCTATACTCGGTACATACAACGAGCTCGGTATGGTATAAAAACAAATCTGATAAATATTTGAAAGGGGATTTTACATTATGAAAAAAACAACAAGGCAGCTTTTGTCCTGGCTGGCGGCGGCAGCCCTGGGTGCCGGTATGTTAACCGGCTGCGGCAGCAAAGCAGCAGATTCGACAAATGCCGGCACCGGTTCCGCTTCTTCTAATACAAAAGCGGGGGGAGAGAATGTCGTGACCTTTTCCATGTCGGAGGATGTCTACACATGGGATACCATGGGACAGCCGGTGGTACCGTTCTACAGTATTCAACTGCTGATTTATGATATGCTGGTGCGCACAGACCATCAGGGCAATTATGAGCCGGGCCTGGCAACCGAATGGTCGGTATCGGCTGATGGCCTGGACTGGACGTTCCAATTAAGAGAAGGCGTCAAATTCCATAATGGCGAAGAATTTAATGCTGATTGTGTAAAAGCAACACTGGAAAGAGGTGCTTTTGATAATACATTAAATATGAACTTCCTCTGGTCTGACATTGAGTCCGTGGAAGCGGCCGATCCATACACCGCAATTGTTCATTGTAAGAAGCCGATTGGTGATATGCTGAATCAGCTTACCTACATGCCGATGCTGCCGGCCCAGGCCCTGGCCGAGCAGGGAGATGATCTGTTTAAGAGCAATCCGGGAACCGGCCCGTGGAAATTCGTCAGCTGGGATCCAGGTAATGAGATTATCTTTGTCCGGAATGATGATTATTGGGATTGGGGCGATCAGAAGTCGAATGTTGACAAGATCGTCTACAAGCCGATTTCAGAGGATACTACCCGTGTATCCAGTATGCGGACCGGTGAGTTTGACTTTATTTCCAACATTCCGCCGGATCAGGTCGAAGTGCTTTCCGGCAGCGCCGGAGTGGTGGTAGATTCCCAGCCGGGCACGACCATTACCTGGATGGCACTGCAGAGCAGCGATAATAAGACATTTGCGGATAAAAATGCTCGTCTGGCGTTGACCCATTCCATCGACCGGCAGCTGATCGTGGAAAGTATTCTGGGCTCCGGTTCACCGTCTTACTGGCCGGTTATGAAGGGCGTGACCGGTTATGATGAAGCTTCTGACGGCAAGTACAACCAGTATGATCCGGAACTGGCAAAACAGCTGTTGGCAGACAGCAGCTATAACGGCGAAGAAATCTACTTTATGGCCATCGACGGTAAAGTACCGCGGACGAAAGAGGTACTGCAGGCGGTGATGTCGATGATGACCGAAGCCGGTTTTAATGTCAAGCTGGAAATCATGGAAGGGGCGACCTTTGTCAGCAAACGTTCAGCCGGAGAATATGACCTTGCATTCTCTAATGTATTCTATAACAATGGCTCGCCATGGCGTCATATGATTACGCACTGGTTGTCTGACTCCTGTAATACTCAGCTGGAGAATCCGCAGATAACGGCGCTGTTGACCCAGGCCAAGGAAACCATTGATCTGACAGAACAGGACAAGCTGTTAAAAGAGGCATTTACCCTGATGATGGAAGATGGCGGGCGGATGTGCTATTTTATTAACCTTGATACCATTAATGCTTACTCGGAAAAATTAAGTGGTGTGAAGACCTATAATGATACCATTGTGGATCTTTCCAGAGTAATGAAGAACTAGTCACTGTACTGGTTAAATTGCAGCAGGAGGTATTAGCATGCAAAATTTTATGCGGTTTATGATGAAGCGGTTCGTTTCCGCGGTAATCGTTATCTTTGGTGTTACCATCGTCGCCTTTGCACTTATGCGTCTTGCCCCAGGCAATCCGGCAGCTTTAATGCTGCCGGACAATGCCACGGCCGAGCAGATTGCGGCAGTGGAAGTTAAGATGGGGCTGGATAAGCCAGTGGTTCAGCAATATATCATTTACATAACCGATGTGCTTCATGGGGATTTGGGGACCTCTATTTTTTTTAACCGTTCCTGCGCCGAATTGATCTTCGGACGGCTGCCGGCGACCGGACTTTTGACCTTTGCAGCGGTGTTTGTATCAATTTTAGTGAGTTTTCCAATGGGCATTATCTCGGGCATCAAAAAGGGTTCGGCCATTGATTTTGGCTCGATGGTATTTGCTTTGCTGGGAATGTCCATGTCCCAGGTGTGGCTGGGATTGCTGTTTATTTTATTCTTTGGCGTGTATTTGGGGGTCTTGCCGACCCAGGGGTATGGCAGCTTCCGTAACCTGATTTTACCGGCACTGACGTTGGGCTTGCCGCTGGCGGCGCTGGTGACCAGAATGCTGCGGTCAGGAATGTTTGAGGTGCTGCAGGAGGATTATATTACGGCGACCAAAGCCAGAGGAATCGGGAACTTTGAGATTTATACCAAATATGCTTTGAAAAATGCATTGCTGCCGACCATTACGATCATTGGTATGCAGATCGGACAGCTGCTGGCGGGAGCGATTATTGTGGAGCAGGTATTTGGCTGGCCGGGACTTGGCAGTCTGACGGTAAAGGCAATTCATATGCGGGATTTTCCGCTGATTCAGTCGATTCTGCTGGTTTCCGCAACGCTGTTTGTGGCGATCAATATTCTGGTCGATATCATTTATGTCGTGGTTGATCCGCGCATGAGCTTGAATTAGGGGGTGATGGAATGAAGAAAAGTGAATTGCTGCGAAGGATGGGGAAATCAAAATTCTTCGTTATTGGTGCCATTATTGCGGTATTGGTGATTTTGACAGCCTTTACTTCACCGCTGTTTGTGGTCCATGATCCGATTCAGTCCAATCTGCGCAACCGGCTGATTCCGCCGGAGTTATTTGCTAATGGCATGAGTGGATTCATGCTGGGGACAGATGCCCTGGGGCAGGATATCTTTACCCGGTTGGTGATTGGTTGTCGGATTTCCTTGTTGATCGCGGCCGCCGGAGTGTTGATTCCGGCTTGTATCGGAACTGCGCTGGGGGCTATTGCCGGGTATTTTGGCGGTGCGATTGATAATGTGATCATGCGGATCTGCGATATTCAGCTGTCGATTCCAACGATGGTGCTGGCGATTACGGTAATGGCTATTTTCGGAAACAGTGTGCCCAATCTGTTGCTGGTGCTGGCAATTGTGGGCTGGACATCTTATACCCGGGTGGTCAGAGGAAGTGTTATGGGGATTCGGAATGCCGAGTTTATTCAGGCTTCCAGGGTGCTTGGTGCATCCAACGCCAGGATTTTGATTACCCAGATCCTGCCTTGTGTATTGACTCCTTTGATTATTCTGATGAGCCAGCAGATTGGTTTTGTCATTCTGACAGAGGCTAACTTAAGTTTCCTGGGAATGGGTGTTCCGCTGCCTCAGCCATCACTTGGATCGATGATTGCGGATGGCCGGGAATATATTGCCACGGCACCGTGGACAGTGGTGGTTCCCGGGGTGGCTCTGATGATTATTGTGTTGGCTTTCAACTTCCTTGGTGACGGTGTGCGCGACATTCTGGACCCAAAGAACAAAGACTGAGAATGGGAGGGAATTATGGCGGCATTGTTAGAAATCAAAGATTTACATGTCGAATACAAAACCGGGCGGGCGACGGCCCATGCGTTAAACGGTGTGAACCTGACCATCGCAAAGGGGGAAGCACTGGGGCTGGTCGGCGAGACAGGGGCCGGCAAGACGACCATCGCGTTGTCAGCGTTGAAATTGCTGCCGGCTGATGTTGGCAAGGTGACCGGCGGAAGTATTATTTTTCATGGAGAATCCGTGTTGGATATGAAGGAAAAGAGCCTGGAGGAAATGCGGGGAAATAAGATCTCGATGATCTTTCAAAATCCTTTAAGCTCGTTGAATCCATTATTTACCGTAGGTGAGCAGATTTCCATGGTTTTACGGAAGCATGAAAATTTAAATAAGAAAGATGCTCTTAAAAAAGCAGAAGGTTTGCTGGAAATGGTCGGAATCGCCAAGTACCGCCTGGAGGATTATCCCCACCAGTTTTCCGGCGGAATGCGGCAGCGGGTAGGCATTGCCGCCGCCCTGGCCTGCAATCCGGAGCTGTTGATTGCCGACGAGCCGACGACGGCTTTGGATGTGACGATTCAGGCCCAGATTCTGGAGCTGATGAAGGAATTGCAGCAGCAGCGTTCCAGTTCGCTGCTGATGATCACCCATAACCTGGGGATTATCGCCGAACTGTGTCAAAAGGTGGCGGTAATCTATGCGGGAACTATTATTGAGTATGGAACGGTGAAAGAGGTATTCCGCAATCCGCAGCACTGGTACACCAAAGGTTTGCTGGGGGCGATTCCAAACCTGACAGGGGAACGTAATCGGCTGGCATTTATTCCGGGCAGTGTTGCGAATGCTTATTCGCTGCCGGAGGGCTGTAAATTCCATCCCCGTTGTCAATATTGTGACGGGCAGTGTGAGACCGCGATACCGAAACTGCATGAATACAGCCAGGGCCACTTTGTAGCCTGCTGGGAAAGAGAGGGGAGCCGGTGATGGGAAATGAAAATATTTCTTTGATTGAAGTGGAAAACTTATATAAGCATTTTAAAGTTAAGAACAAAGGGATGCTTCATGCCGTAGATGGTGTCAGTTTTACCGTGAAGCCCGGCCAAACCTTGGGACTGGTTGGCGAATCCGGGTGTGGGAAGTCGACGGTCGGCAATGTAATCATGCGGCTGCATCAGGCAACGAATGGGCAGGTGCTGTTTAAGGGGAAAAACGTGCTGGCTTCCAAAGGTGCGGAAAGCATGGAGTTTAAGAAGAAAATCCAGATTATTTTTCAGGATCCTTATTCTTCGTTGAACCCGAAAAAGACCATTAACAGCATTATGGAGGAAGCCTACAATATTCATGGGTTTACTTCAAAGCAGGAGCGGAAGGCCAAGATTGAGGAAATCATCGAACTGTGTGGTCTGGAAAAGTATGTACTGGAGAAGTACCCTCATGAGCTGGATGGAGGAAAACGGCAGCTGGTGGG
>Ga0153999_1000733_pt1 | contig 13915 bp, 8 predicted proteins | sample TSNC083MetaG_FD_104675 | JGI IMG/M metagenome (GOLD analysis project Ga0153999, IMG submission 104675) | Attine ant fungus gardens microbial communities from North Carolina, USA - TSNC083 MetaG | ecosystem: Host-associated > Fungi > Mycelium > Unclassified | place: USA: North Carolina, Lumber... | reverse complement strand
CTATGAGGCCCCGCAGGGCGAGGAAGAGGAGATGCTGGCCACTATTTGGTCCGAACTGCTGGGTCAGGCGCAGATAAGCCGGCATGACTCATTCTTTGCCCTGGGAGGGCATTCACTGCTGGCTATAAAAATGATTGAAAGCGTAAGAAGGCAGGGATACTCAATGAAACTTAACGACGTATTTGAGTATCCGGCATTAGCCAAGCTTTCTAATAAAATAATAGAGGTGAGGACTGATTATCATGGGGGGGCTATTCCTGTCAGGAGTTATGGGCGGGGAATGCCATTGTTCTTTGTTCCCACTACATCAGGTGATTACTCATATTCTTATTCTTTAGCTGAAAATATCGATATTGATAGACCTGTTTATGTACTCCCTTGGCCGTCAATACATACTTTTGATGAGCAGAAAATAGGGGGGGTTGTTAATGACATGATCAATGCTTTGAAAGTCATTCAACCTGGCGGTGAATATAGCATCATTGGATACTCATCTAGTGGAGTAATAGCTTATGCTATCGCTGAAGAATTGATTAGGCGCGGTGAATCAATAGCTCATGTTGTGCTCATTGATACCTATTATCCTAGGTATCTTAACTCATTGATAACCAATGTTGAAACATTGTTTGTTAATGATGTTATTGACAAGAACTCTGATGATTTAGAGTTTATTGATGAACTTTTAAGGCTCAAAGAAAAGTATAAACTTAGAGAAATAATTTCTTTGATTCGTGAAAAATATGGCGAAATTAAAAATATGTCAGTGGATGTCGAGGCGAGACAGTGGGAATTAAGACACCATATGGAGGTTGAAATAGCATTGTATACACCGTCGTCAATATCTGTTCCAGTATATTTATACTATGCAACAGAGGATTACACCCCCTTATCTATTGAGGCTAGATATGTTGAATATTTAAAAAATATACCTACAGACTTAGGTTGGAAGGCGATAGTTCCATCTTGGTGCTTTAATGCTATACCTGTAAGTGGAAATCATATTTCCTTGATTGCTAATAAATCTAATCGTAAACAGTTAGCCTCTAAACTAAGCAGCATCTTATAAAAATTTGTAAGCATCCCAAGAAGGGTATCTATAGATTTCGAATGAGATGATTAAGGATAGTGTCCACTTACTTTAAGAGGACACTATCATCTTTGAATTAGAAGTTACTTGACAGACGTCTCTTGCGGGGAGTTTACTTTTGGTGGGTTCAGTTCCATAACTGGCCCATCGATTTTTGCATGATGCGCTGTTCTGTGGTATACGCTTTTGGACTTTCAATGTGGTAGATGATTTTAAACTTGAAACGCTGGTGATAGAAATTGACCTGAATATCCCTGCCTAACGGGTAGTCAGGGTGCTGGACAGAATAGTGACGAAGTGGGACTATTTGCTTAGGATGCTGATGGAAAACGGGCAGGGACTGGTCTAACTTACACTGTAAAAACGGGCCAAATAATTGTGATGTGTTGCTGAAATTTTTCAATCCGGAAACGCTGACTTAGAATGCTTTTTTAGAGCGTTTTAACCGGGGATATATCGGACAGAGATACTAGGTTTTATCTATTTAGAACCCTGAATGTAGCGCGCGATGTTACACAGAGTTGGTTGACTGAATATCACAGCGAACGACCTCAATAATCACTGGGCAAGCTCATGTCATGAGTAACATTATCTAGCCGATGGCTCAAAAAATGCGATAAAATAAAGGCCTTGTTTATAAGGGTGATAAATTTTATTACATACTTAATGACGCTGAATATAAGTATAATAGGTCTTGCAATTAGCACTATATGCTATATTGTGAATAATATTTTATCCACTAATGATAGCTGTTCATCTCAACACTACTGCATTTAATGAAAATATGTTCTATTGCTATCAGTTATGAGTAATTAATTACTGGGTATATATTGGTTTCTTACTTGAATCTAGAGCGTAAAATGTACATGCAATGTTTTAGCGCATTATTGTGGCGAGAAATATATTCCGCGTTTGGATTAATGAAAAATAATCAACTTAGAATATAATTTTTTTCATAATTGACTTGTTATGATTGACGATATTTGGCCAGATCATTTAATCTGTCTAGGTTGTACTGTCGTCTTCGGGCGACCACCAATGATCTGGCCATCTGCGAGGATCGCCTTTGGGTGATGGCAAAAGAAAGCTTCCGTAGCCTGAGAGGGAGCACACGCTAGGTATGGTGTGGTACATCTGCCCGCCTTTGGGAGTAGATATCGCCTGCATAACGTAGTATTCGGGGCGATTAAGGCTGCTGAAAAGTCATCACAATGCCATGGCGCTATTAGCCTGGCACACATCTACATATGGCAGTCTTTGCCTGGATAAAACACCCGCAACTTACTGATATCAATTACTTATTTAAAGCTGTTAAAGGCTTTTCTGACGTGTTGCCGACGATGTAACCTTTGAACGAACGTATAAAGCCAATGGGTACATTTGGCTGCTTATGTGAGTCTCATTGGGCGCAGAGGATCGCGCGTCACTTGTGAAGTGGCGAAGACACTACCAAGTGACGCGCGTAGCGCATAACGTCTCAACCCACGTACGGCGTGGCTTTCAACGTTTAACTACCATCTGACCAACATGTAGTCTGTGTCAGTTCGGTTTTAAACACTTATTCACTTCAACGTAATTACGACGGAAAACACCGTTTGAACGTTTCACCATCTAAAAGGAGGAAATTGACTCGGTATCGATGGCGACACTACGAACAGTAGTGTTGGAGGCAGCTTGACGAAAGTCAGCTCTGCATTAGCAGCAAACGGATCAGAGATCTGGGGTGCCTCGCAAGAACTCAACATTTCACCGCCCCGATGCACAGATACCAGTCGAGACGCAGGAAGCGCAAAAGCAACCGTGTCGTCGGGGTTGATATTACTGAGGTACAGATCCGTCTGTTTCTTTTAAAGCAGAAGGACGTGTATCCCATTGGAGATGTTAAGATGTCCAGATTCGGTAAACAGCTGGGAAAACAACTTGTCACGCTAGCTCGTCAGGGACGAGGGAGTTTTAAAACCGTTGCTGACCGTTCCAGAATTGCAGACCGTTTTTCTGAACGTCTTGCAAAGTTGAATATTCAAATCAGGGATGTAAAACACATTAAAACGACCCATATCGAAAAGTACATTCGTAGCCGGCAGGCTGAAAATATATCGCTTCGCACATTGCAAAACGAGATGGCAGTTGTGCGTTCAATCATGTCCGCTGGGGGGCGGAATAAGCTTGCCGACCCCAATCATGAGAAATTGAGCAACCAGGCTTTAGGGATTTCAGGTGCTAACCGTGATGGAACAAAAGCTCCTATTTCGGATGAGAAGTTAACTGCTGTCATAAATCACGTCTTAAAAAAAGATGCAGGGGTAGCATTGGGTGTTCAGTTGTCTCGCTATGTAGGTTTGCGAACGGAAGAAACTGTTCAGTCAGCAAAGTCATTAAAAACATGGCAGCAGGCTTTAATTAATGGAGGCGAGCGTGTTCGGGTTGTGTTTGGCACGAAAGGAGGTCGTCCTCGTGATACGACCATTTTTAATCGTGAGAAGGTTTTATCTATTTTAGAGGCGGCAATAAAACATTGTGATGAACACAATGGGAAACTGATTGATAAGCCTTCATTGCATACAGCAATAGAACGGTACAGAAATATTGTTCGTGAAGCTGGAATGACAGGGAAAGATGCTCCCCATAGTTTGCGATACGCGTATTCACGTGATGCGGTGACTTATCATGTTAAAAATGGAATGAGTCGCGTAGAAGCAGAGGCATTGGTATCGATTGATTTGGGCCATGGTGATGGTCGAGGTCGTTATATTAAGCAAGTCTATTTCAAAGGTGATGCGGAGTAACGGATTAATTGCATTTAGTATGCGGGATTTTATTAATTTAAAATTTTATCAACTGTATGCGTGAATATGATGGTTTGTGCATAACGGTCGCAGCTCTCACAGGGCTGCGACCTCGAAATCATAATGGTACTGAGACGTTACGTTATTAGGATAATAGGAAATATTATTCCAAAAACAGGTGTTCATAGTCTCTTGACAGATCAGCGATTTGCTCGGAAAATAAACATGCTTACTCGTTGTCTTCGGACAACCACCAATGCTCAATGGGTCTGTGATGAGCGCCTTCGGGTGACCTAGCTGTCAGTCGACAGCCACCAATGATCCTGTCACTTGTGAGGATCGCCTTCGGGTAGTGGCAAAAAACGTTTCCGTAGCTTGAAAGGAAGCACGCCGTTTACGGTGTAGTACATCTGCCCGCCTTTGAGAGTAGATGTCATCGTAGTTTTGATGAACAAGGCTTAACTTTCTTACCTATGATGATTGTGCGTGACGCAATCAAATCCCAAGGGAAATACCTTTCCCTTGGGAGCGGTGTTTCCCTTTTTTACAGGAGAAACACCATGTCTTCTTTTACTTCTTCAGTTGTTCCTGATTTCTTCTCAACCCTGCACCGTGTCAAATCGGCTGTCCAGCGAATACCTTTTCGCATGGCGCCGCCGCGTTTTACTGACTGGTACGTCAATGCAACTGGTAATTTTGCCGTTCGCGCGCATGTTATCTGCAGTGATGATGGTTCGGTCAGCGCGTTACTGACGCTGCGCAAAGGTTGGTACAAAGGCGAATATACCTACGCAAGCACCCATGTTGTGCTGTCTTGCAAGCATACCGAGCGCAGAAAAGCTTACCGACTCGCCAGTCAACATGCTGAGCATTTGGCCAGACTGCGTTACCGCTTTTAGAGCGGTCGGTTTACTCACTTAATACCCTGACGGGGATTTAAACCCGTTATGGGGATAAATCCCTCGGCATTTTATGGAGGATTTATCGATGCATACCCCGTTACCCAACGTACTTGACTTAAAAACCGCGCTTGATGCGTTTCATTAACAACGTGCTTGCCGGTTTTGATTTCAGTCGGGACCACCTTTACTTCCGGGCTTCGTGGTAACACCACCCACTGACCATAACGTTTCATTTCCCTGGAGGGGCTTTCCCTCCCGGGGAAGTCCGTCTCCGCAACTCAGGAGACTTATCATGTTGCATTTTAAACCTGCAGAACTGCGCGCCGTGGTAGCTGAAGTGTGCGCCAATCAGTGTGCTCTGGTGTTGGCCAAGGATAATGGCGTCTATCTGATGCCGGCCGTGGGCGAACGAAACGCCACCGGCCGTATCAAACACCTGGCGTATGCCGACGGGTGTCATCCCGATAAGGATGATGCCTGGTATGAAACGTCCCGGCAGCTTGCCGGCGGCACCGATTTTGGCGAGGAGCTGATGCTGAATGACAGTTGTATTGAGCGAATACTGTCGCAAGGGCATGAGCTCTGGATCCACCTATTACCCGAAACGGTCTATATGCACGTTGCCACGGTTAACTGGGTGTGTGTCGCCGATTATCGCCGGGTGACCGCGCGCATGCTGCAGCTGGCCGAGGTCCATTACTCGGTCTGCGTCAGCCAGGATGAGTTTAAACACTGGCGTGAGCGGGCCATCAACCTGCTGGCCAAGGCCTGTCATACCGATTACAAACGGGCAAAACCCGCCGATCGGGCTGATTACCTGGCTCTGTTCGAACGGCTGAAACAGCGTATTGACACAGTGAATCCGAAAGGGGCGCTGCGTTACCCCGCTTTCTAACCACTTTTCCTGTCCCCTGGGGCGTATTCTTCGCCGCCAGGGGAGGAATGCGCCTTTTTCATTGAGGAGCATTCCATGAAGAAAACATCACCATCACGCCGGCCGGCAAAAGCCCGTCGCGAACGACCAGACCTGTACCAACAGGTCACGGACAACATCATCGGCGCCATCGAGCGTGGCACCTTACCCTGGCGCAAGCCCTGGCGGACTGACCGGAACCGGATTTATACCGGGTCTGTCATGCCGCAGAACGGCACGACGGGTTACCACTACAGCGGCGTAAATGTGCTGCTGTTGTGGATAGCTGCGGAAGAACGCGGTTTTCACTCCAATCGCTGGCTGACTTATAAGCAGGCGGAAGCCGTCGGTGGCCATGTACGTGCTGGTGAAACGGCAACCCTGGCTGTGGTATTCAAACCCTGGGATAAGCAGGTGGAGGATGTTGATGGCCGGCAGCTGTTTGACGAAGAGGGGAAACCGCTGAAAACGCGAATACCCATGCTGAAGCCGCTGTACCTGTTTAACGTTGCCCAATGCGACAACCTCCCGGAGACCGTTGTCGGCGTTATGCCGGCAACCGAGACGGATGAGGGTGATGCGTTGGTTGATGCGAAAACGCAGGCTCAGGTTAACACCCTCGTTGAGGCCTGCGGTGTTCGGGTTGAACTGGTCTACCAGGACAGGGCGTTTTACTCCCCGCTCCGGGACCAGATTGTCCTGCCACTGGCTCAGCAATTTCGAACCGAGGCGGATTACTGGTCAACGTTGTTGCATGAACTGGTGCACAGCACCGGCCATGCGAAACGGCTTAACCGGGAAGGGATCACGTCTTCTTCCCGGCGGTTCGGCGACCCGGTGTACGCGTTTGAGGAACTGGTGGCGGAGCTGGGCAGTGCTTTTATGTGCGCGCAGCTTGGCGTCTTTGGTGACATCAAGCACGACAGCTACCTTGAGCACTGGCTCAAGGTATTGCGTGAAGATAAGCGCGCGCTGTTTCGTGCGGCCAAACAGGCCCGTGAGGCGTCAGAATTTTTGCTGAAGCCCCTGGCGGACCCGATGACAACCGATCCAGCCGTTGCGGCATGAGGAGTCTAGTGATGACGATTGAACAACGTTACTGGCAGACCATTGCCGGCAGGTTACTGGCCAAATATTTTGGCCTGGCGTTAAACGATACCGATCTGTGTGAAGCGGAGTGCGTGATGGCTTTACAGGAAGCGGGAGTGAGGCCGTTTGAGGCGATCAACAACCTGGTGGATAAATACCACCTGGTACGCCTTGGCGCCAATCCCTTTACCTCATCATCACCGTATCTGCGCCAGGTGGAAGAGCTGGGCGTGATCGGTGAAACAGAACAGGAGATAACCGATGACTAAAGCCTCCAATAAAGGGCTGCAGATAACCGTTGACCCTGAGATTGCCAGCGAGCTGGCCTACATGCTGAAGCTTCAGCAGACCTGTGGTGGCGCCGTTCAGCTTGAGAATGTCGAGGGCCTGATCCATTACATTCTGGCGAGTATCGCCGATGGTAGCCGACGTCCGGGCTCGTGGGAGCGCGGAATATTGGTACAGCTGGGATTGGTCGCTAATGGCGACGAACATCAGGTATACCGGGCTTACTATGGCGAGCAAGCCCACTAAGGACAGGATCAGCGTCCTGGCCATCATGAGGTAACACCTAACCCAACGGGGGAGACTTTCCCCCGCTGGGGAAAGCTCCCTCTTTTTTCTTGTAAGAAGAGGAGAACGAACATGTCGAACTGGTGCAATAACCGTTTAGTGATCACTGGCCAATCCGTTTTTGTGGATGAACTGCAGCAATGGGTTAATGGCCATGTGGTTCCTGACTACCGTCATGCTGTTCAACAAAGCTGCCGGCTGTTCCTGGCCGGGTGTGCCGGCATACTGAAGCCGGCGACGACAAAACCCGGTGTTTACGTGCCTTACCCGGCACTGTTAACGCAGCCGGGGATTGCATCGCCTCAGAGTCTGGCCTTTGAACACTGGTTCGGGTTGCTGAAGGCTGATGTGCCGTTAACGGGCGAGAACATTCGCCTGATAGAGCGACTCTACCGCCAGTCGGGTATCGATGCGGTGAAATGGGAGAACATCCCCAACGTGGCGAAGGCGCGTATGGCGGATGTGCTTTCTCGCCAGTATGCGGACTGGTTCGGTCTGGTGGGGGTTAGCCCTGATATCGATGCCGGCATCTGCTGGGAACGTTTGGGGATGATGCCTGAATATACCGCACCGTGCGATATGCTGATGCTGATCCCGACGCGTCTGGCGACCGAACTGAATGGCTCAGGTGGACTGCTGCGTGATGTGCCGACCACTGTCGAGCTCTATGGTCGACAGTACGGCGTCGAATGGCCGGCAGGCCATAATGTCGGCTGCGTACGGGATGGCATTAACACGTTGACAGTGCACTTTGATTCCCCATGGTACCCGCCAGCCGGCGAGGTTATCGGGACAGTGTCGGAGCAGTTCAGTTGTCAGGTAGAACATACCTGGTATATGCCTGATGCGGAACGCAGTGGCTACGATCGTTACGACCGTGGTGAGCATGTCGACGGTGGACGAATAGCGGCTGAGGTTGAGGCTGGTGAGGTGAGCCACCTGACCTACGCCGATAAGGATTCTATTCCCTTGTCACCAAATGCAGCAGCCGGTTAATCACCGTTTTTTGCTGAAGTACTAACCTATGGCCACCGGTATCCCGGTGGCTTTTTTTCCCGTGAGGGAGTTCACCATGCTGACGTTTGCCGAAGCACAATACCAATTCATCGGCCTCTTTGGCCAAACGGCACGCTACCATCACGGGTACAAAGTATTTCTGATTTTCTCAGTGCGGTGCGATAGCGATAGCGATACACAATCATTATTATATGACTTCAGAAGAACCATTCTAATATAACTTTCTCAACAGGCCTACCAATCGTTTGCAATATAATTATCAGTATTCGAAAAACATAATAAGTGATTATAAGATATTATTGCTGTAGAGGATTATGATGCTAAGGTCTGTTGTCGCGCCGTAAGCGACTAGAGTATTCTAGCCAGCTTATTTGCTAGTTCACAGGTTATAACGAAGTTGCACTTCTCGCACAGCAATTCCTTGAGCCTGTCCGCCAGTATGCCTTCTGATTTCAATTTTTAGTATAAACATTCTGGTGCACTGGACTGACCTGCTTTGGAGTTAGAGACAACGCTCAGTTAGCAATGTCGGATACTTCAGTCTTAGACGTTCCTTACCCCTCCAACCTGCCGCGAATTCAGACGGCGTCTAGTAGTTCAACATTGAGTGCTCTCGATGCTCGTCATAATCCTATCGACTTCATGGATGGCTTTCCTACCATGACTGAAGTCTCAGAGCTAATGTACATTCAGGTATTTATCGCGAAATTGTCGTTAAAAATTATATTAAATTAGGTGGTTGTAGCCTAGTTGAGTTGTGCTGGTTGCAGTTTCACTCTATGCTAAAAGGCAAATTAACCAGTGTGCGGCATGAAAGCTTCAGGCCCCTAAACAGTTTTTATCGTAACCTGATAGCCGCGAAACAGCTCAATACCGTCAAGAATACGTGTGACTTGTACGCCTGAAATCTAAAGGCACTACTTCTTCTGAAAAGCACTCCTTCATGAAGTTATCCACACGGATTAGGTACCTGATCCTACGACCTTTCGCTAGTGAGTCCATGACGAAATCCAACCACCAACCCAGATTGAGTTTCATCGGACTGAGCTGCGGAAAGCGTTCTATTGCCAGCCCTTTACGAAGTCGACTGCGTTTAGTAGCGGTTGGTCGATAAGGACAAACCAGTAAGTCTACAGGCACGAGGTTGCGACAGAGCTGTAGGAGCATAAATCAACACAAAATCTAGCGTGATGCCATTGGCTGTATCAATTTATGAGATATAAGTTTAAGGTTTCCATTATGGCTTTGCCCCGGAAAATTGCCATGCGGCCCTGATTTGGTTTCTGGTGGCCTACTACATCGTATATTTGGTTTTCCGGCCCTTGGCGACTGTTGATCTATTGGTCCGGCCGAGTTTATCTGAGTTTTGGTTGCCTTGGTCTGGCTGGTCTGGTGGCAGTAATTTAAGGAAAATCGCAGGCGGATTGTTAGCCTGCCGTGTCTTCGGAGGTATCGGTGGCGTAATTTGTCTGTGTCGCGGCGGAGTGAGTGCAGAGGCGCTTATTCACTACAAAACTTTGGCGGCTTTCCGCCAACACAATTGGATGAAGAGGTATCAGTTAGTGTATACAGGCATTGTGCAGGGCACCGAAACGGTGATAGATATCAAACTTGGGGAAGGATTTAAGACGCTGGCAGTGAGTAACAACAATGCCTTATTCGGCGATGCTTTTGTTGGGGCCAGCGTGGCTTTGAACGGTACCTGTCTGACGCTGACCGACGTTCAGGAAACGTTCGTCACCTTTGATGTCTCCGACAAAACAAATTCGCTCACCACGTTGCAGGACCTCGTGGTCGGAGATGAGGTTAACGTAGAGCGCTCGCATATCACCGGCCAAGAAAACGGCGGCCACAGCCTTTACGGCCACGTTGGTGGAATTGCCACGGTTATCAGCGTGAATAATTCCGGTGGAACGGTCGGTGTTAGGCTTGAACTTCCGGCGGATATCATCCGCTATTTTTTCGATAAGGGTTTTATTGGCCTACACGGGGCCAGCCTGACGGTTCATGATGTCGACCAGGAAAGGAGCCGGCTCAGCGTAAACCTCATTCCGGAAACGCTGCGTCTGACCAGTTTGAGCCAGTTGGTACCCGGCTACCGGGTCAACGTTGAAGTTGACCACGCCACCCGGGTGATGGTGGACGTTATTACTGCTGCCATGCGGTTATGACTTTGTTGCGGCAGTCTATTTTGTCCGCATTTTAGGTCCTCGGCGAATGGATGCTGGCGTTAGGTGGTCAGGGGGCAGGACTCAAACCAGTACCCTCTTACGAGGGCATAATTATTTACTTAACCGCTACATAACAACACGTGAAGATAGTTAATGATTGCGCCAGCCAGTTTCCGCCATCAGAAAATGTCGATGGATTTCTATACCGGAACCGCCTAAATTTCAGTATCACATAATTTTGGCATTCGGAGAGCTTTACGCAAGACCCTGGTTAATCGGACATCAAAAAAGGAGCCATTCATGGACAAAACTACTGATTTGCTGTCTCTCACATATCTGTGACCTTCCCCCAAGGTTAGTTACAACGTTCAGTTAGTAATGTCGGGTCCATCACTCTCAGAATGCCCCTTTCTTCAATTCATCGCAGATTCAGACGGCGCCTGATAATTTAGCGTGGAGTATGGACGACACTCGTTATAATCCTGATGCCATTCACGTATGATTTTCCTGGCATAGTTGACGCCCGTAAGAAATTGTTAATTCAGGAATCCATCGCTGAAGTCTCCGTTAAGGCTATCAATAAATCCATTCTGTGTCGGCTTGCCGGACTGGATAATCCGCAGCTTCACTCCATACTCAAAGACCAATTGATACAGCACGCGGAAGATATACTCTGGGCCCTGAGCAGTTCTTGTCGTAGCCAGATTGGCACGAAACATCGCAATGCTGTCCAGAATACGATGGCCAACCCGCGGTCGCCCTGCAGCAAGACGCCGTGCGAGCGGGTGTCCTGACGCTATTCGCCCGGTTCGTTCACGGCAGACCAGGTGAGATTGTCTACCCTGAGGTTATGCGTCGCCAGCAGGATGAGGCTGTTGCCGATGTCCAGCATGCTGCCCTCCTGCAGAATACGCTGCCGCTGCTGAGCTGCAGGTTATCTCCTGCGATGGTCGTTACGGCCAGTTTACCGTAGCGGTTCGGTGGCAGCAGTGTCTTGTCCATGCCGTTACGTTCCGTTTTGCAGGTGCTGTTGCGGGCGATCATGCCACCAAACTGCTCTCTGACTGCCTGCATCGGATGGGAAAAACGATGACTTCAAGCACTAGCTCTGGAAAAGTGCGCCAAAAAAGGAGTTTTAGCTTGAACACGAAGGAAGACTTGCGTTTTTAAGAATTACGAAGCTACAGCCCACACCACATAAGGGCTTCCTTGCCACAGTTCATAGAAGAAAACTAAAAAAGGGCGATTCAGATTCCTAACCATGAGCGTAGGGCCGTGAGAACGTTCTACACGTTCATGTGTCAGGGCATAAAACAGTATGTTTTACATGCGAGTTAACCGACGAGGAGAGGCATCGCGCAGGGAGACCTTTCATTTTGAGAGAAAACAGAATGTTTAAGATTTGTTCATAAACATATAAGTACATTTCACAGTGTAAGATTTGTGCAGTGGTGTAGAACTGTCGAGCGTTGATGCAAACGTGCGATGTTAAGCTTACCTCCCCTATGTTTTAAGGATAAAACATGAAAATTCAATTCCGTTCGGTGCTGTGTGCTTCGCTAATTTGCCTGTTTTTACCTGCCGCAGTGCTGGCCACCGGGAACGTTTACCAGGAGTCCGGGCGCCCTGGCGTGCCGCACTCCTGGCTGACCCACGAATTTAGCCGCCAATGGGGGCTGGGGGCAATTAACGCACAGTATGCCTATACCCGGGGGTATACGGGCGAAAGCATTACTATTGGTATTTTTGATGAGTCAGTATTCCCACATCCGGAGTTTGACGGGAAACTCAATAAGGTTGATGCAGGCGCTCCCTACAATTTCTCAGGTATCCCTGATTTCCCACAGCTCGGTGATTTTATTTTTGGTGACCACGGGACGCATGTGGCAGGAATAGCGGCGGCGGCCCGTAATGGCCAGGGAATGCATGGAGTGGCGTATAACGCCGGGCTAATCTCAGCTAAGTTTTTAAACACAAATAAAAATTACTTTGAAACACTGATACAAAGTAATGCGCGCATTTTTAATAACAGCTGGGGGCCTGTTATTCCAATCCATAAGGATGATGATGGCAAGCCTATCTTCCTGCCCAACGGTAGACCATTCTACGTCCAGTTCACCAAGGAGGATTCGCTCAATGCATTTTCATCGGATGATATCGCTGCCATTGATAAATTAAGCCACAGCCCGATACCTTCATCAAACATGGACTCACTCAATGAAGAGTATGCCGCGTTGTTGCGTGCGGCAAGCGCCGGAAAATTGATTGTCTTTGCAGCGGGGAATTCCAATAACTATAATGAGCCCGTACTGCAGCCCTCCATTCCTTATTTCTTTCCAGATACATTAAATAATTTCATTATTACCGCTAATCTGACCAAAGATGACGAGTTGCATGCGTCCTCCACACGCTGTGGATATACCGCAAGTTATTGTCTATCTGCTCCTGGCAGCGATATTTACAGCACGACAGCGCAAACAGACTATGTGCTTTACGGCAAGACAGGTGAAAAGAAGGTGATACCTACATACGGAGAAAAAACAGGAACATCGATGGCTGCGCCGATGGTTTCAGGCGCGGCGGCGGTACTCATGCAGCGCTTCCCTTACATGACGGCATCTCAAATAGCGAGCGTGCTGCTCACAACTGCTACTGACTTGGGGGAGAAGGGAGTAGATGCCGTATACGGCTGGGGAAAACTGAATTTACGCAGTGCGATAGAGGGGCCTAAAATGTTTGTCACTGCAGCAGATATCCCCAAAGATGTCTATGTCGAGGGATCCTATAAGCAAACGCAATTTATTGCCAACATACCCGGCGTTGGTGCTGTCGTTGAGTCAGGCACCAGCAATCAACGTGTCTGTAGCGGTATCGAATGTGGTTATGATACTTGGACAAATGATATTGCCGGCCACGGTGGTTTAACCAAAGTGGGGGCGGGTACCTTGGCATTAACCGGTGAAAACACCTACCTCGGCCCCACCTTTATTAATCAGGGCGCATTGATTGTTAATGGTTCTGTTTCTTCTGACGTTCGCGTGCAAAGCAGTGGCATGCTTGCTGGCAGTGGCACGATCGGTTCGCTGACCGCCCGTGATGGCGGCACCGTGGCGCCGGGCAACTCGATCGGCACCCTGAACGTGGCGGGCAACGTCAGCTTCGAGCCGGGTTCGCGCTACGCGGTGGAAGTGGGGCCGAACGGCCAGAGCGATCGGATCCAGAGCGGTGGATCGGCGACGATCGGCGGCGGTGAAGTGGCGGTGACGCTGGAGAACAGCCCCAACCTGCTGACGCAAAGTGAGGTGCGCAGCCTGCTGGGCCAGCAGTACACCATCCTGACTGCGCAGCAGGGGGTGAGCGGGCAGTTTGACGCGGTG
>Ga0153999_1000732_pt1 | contig 13923 bp, 8 predicted proteins | sample TSNC083MetaG_FD_104675 | JGI IMG/M metagenome (GOLD analysis project Ga0153999, IMG submission 104675) | Attine ant fungus gardens microbial communities from North Carolina, USA - TSNC083 MetaG | ecosystem: Host-associated > Fungi > Mycelium > Unclassified | place: USA: North Carolina, Lumber... | reverse complement strand
TCTGATATTGGCTTGCGACACCTTTATCAGTATATCATAGGAGGCTTTTTTATGCCCTACGTAACACTACTGTTTACTCTATTCGCCCCAGCATAGCTGGGGGATTAATCTGTTCATTTACTTAAAGCAGAGCCTTTGATATACTTAACTTGATTAATAGCCGAATAAGAAATTGTAAGGAGATATCATATATGAAGATAAAAGGAAAAATAGCATTATGGTATTGGTTGATATTGATTGGAATAAATATATTTTTACTTTATGAATTGATTTTTGATAATGATAATATCATTGTTTTATTGATTACTTTAGTATTCGTAAATTTAATTTTTCTTCCAATAGTAATTCGTAATTATGTACTGATTGATAATGATATATTGTATTTATACTTCGGATTTTTTAAAGATTCTATGCAAATATCAGATATCAAGGAAATACGAAAAACACATTATCCCATATCTTCTAGCGCTGCATCGTTAGATCGCTTGCAGGTAAAAGGTAGTCGGCAGGAAATGATGCTTGCAATTGTCAACAAAGAATTGTTTATGACTGAATTGAAGAAAATGAATCCGAATATTAATATAAACTAGTATTTTATAAGCATGAATATTTTAAATGCCCAAAATGTGGAGATAGAAAATATATCGAACCAGCAAAAAGTAAGTGAGAATATTTCAGTTTTATATATCCATATAATTTAAAAAGTAGAATCAGAACATCTTATCCAATGTTATTTTGGACAAGATGCTCTGGTTATTTTCGCTATTCAGTCCGCAGTGCACTTCGCAGCAAAGCTGCTCAGTCACGGGCATTCGCCCTATAGAAAAGCCTGTAAAATCAAAGTCTTGAGCAAGCTTAATTCATTGATTTTACAGGCTTTTCTGCACTGCTCATTGCTTTCGTGCAAAAGCCGCAACCCCTCATAAAACAAAGGGCTGCGGCATAAATTTTGATTCTACAATATCAATTATTCAATAATAGAAGCAACACGTCCTGAACCAACGGTACGTCCACCTTCACGGATAGCAAAAGTTAAACCTTGCTCCATAGCGATTGGATGGATAAGTTCGATAGTCATTTCTACGTTGTCACCAGGCATACACATTTCAACACCTTCTGGAAGGTTGATAACACCAGTGATATCAGTTGTTCTGAAATAGAACTGTGGTCTGTAGTTGTTGAAGAAAGGCGTATGACGTCCACCTTCATCTTTAGTTAAAACGTAAACCTGAGCAGTAAATTTCTTATAAGGTTTTACTGAACCTGGTTTTGCAAGAACCTGTCCTCTTTCGATGTCAGTTCTTTGAACGCCACGAAGTAAGCAGCCGATATTATCGCCAGCATAAGCTTCGTCAAGAAGTTTTCTGAACATTTCGATACCGGTACAAACAACTTTTCTTGTTTCCTCTTTAACACCAACGATTTCAACTTCTTCCTGAATCTTAAGCGTACCACGTTCAACTCTACCAGTTGCAACCGTACCACGTCCGGTAATTGAGAAGACATCTTCTACAGGCATTAAGAAAGGTTTGTCAGTTTCTCTCTGAGGATCTGGAATCCAACTATCTACAGCGTCCATTAATTCGATGATCTTATCTCCCCATTCACTTGAAGGATCTTCAAGGGCTTTAAGGGCTGAACCTCTGATAATCGGAGTATCATCACCTGGGAAATCATATTCGTCAAGTAATTCTCTAATCTCCATCTCTACTAATTCTAATAATTCTTCGTCGTCTACCATGTCACATTTGTTCATGAATACAACAACGTAAGGAACACCAACCTGACGTGAAAGCAAGATATGTTCTCTTGTCTGAGCCATAACACCATCAGTTGCCGCAACAACAAGGATAGCACCATCCATCTGAGCCGCACCAGTGATCATGTTCTTTACATAATCGGCATGACCTGGGCAGTCAACGTGCGCATAATGACGGTTTTTAGTTTCATACTCAACGTGAGCAGTAGAGATAGTAATACCTCTTTCTCTTTCTTCCGGAGCCTTATCAATGTTTTCGAATGCTATAGCTTCACCGGTTCCTAATCTTTCATGAAGCGTCTTAGTAATTGCTGCTGTTAATGTGGTTTTACCATGGTCAACGTGACCAATGGTTCCAATATTACAATGTGGTTTGTTTCTTTCAAACTTAGCTTTTGCCATTTTGAACGTCCTCCTTTAATTATGGCCCTTTAGGGCAATCTCATTAAATTTATTTTGGCTAAATTCAATTATATTTCATTTTTGCCATATATTCAAGTATAATTTCTTATTATTTGTCCTTTGTAGAAAGGACTTTTTCTACTACAGATTTTGGTACCGGTTCATACCTATCAAAGAACATTGAATAATTACCGCGTCCTTGTGTTCTTGAACGTAAATCTGTTGAATATCCAAACATCTCTGACAACGGAACAAATCCTCTGATTATCTTGCCGCCGCCAATGTCATCCATTCCTTCAATACGACCTCGACGTGAGTTTAAATCACCGATAACATCACCCATATAATCTTCAGGGGTTGTTACTTCAACCTTCATAATCGGCTCAAGAAGTACTGAGCCACCCTTTTTCATAGCTTCCTTAAATGCTAAAGAACCGGCAATGTGAAATGCCATTTCATTTGAATCGACTTCATGGTAAGAACCATCATATACGGTTGCTTTAATACCAAGCACAGGGAATCCGCCAAGGATACCTGCTTTAGCAGCTTCTTCAATACCTTCACCAATAGCCGGAATATATTCCTTAGGAATTGCCCCACCAACAACCGATGATTCAAACTTGAATACTTCTTCAGCATTAGCATCCATTGGCTCAAAACGTACTTTACAGTGACCATATTGTCCACGTCCACCGGACTGTTTTGCGTATTTACTATCAATTTCAACGGTCTTTGTGAAGGTTTCTTTATAGGCAACCTGAGGGGCACCAACGTTGGCTTCAACCTTAAACTCGCGAAGTAGTCTGTCTACAATGATTTCAAGATGAAGCTCACCCATTCCGGAAATAATAACCTGACCGGTTTCGTGGTCTGTATGCGCTCTGAATGTCGGATCTTCTTCAGCCAATTTAGCCAAAGCTTCACCCATCTTACCCTGACTGGCTTTAGTCTTAGGCTCAATAGCCACATCAATAACCGGTTCCGGGAATTCCATAGACTCAAGGATAACGGGATGCTGTTCATCACATATCGTATCACCCGTCGTTGTCAGTTTGAAGCCGACTGCGGCTGCAATATCACCGGCATACACTTTATCCAGTTCCGCACGTTTATTGGCATGCATCTGAAGGATACGGCCGACACGTTCCTTTTTGCCTTTTGTAGAGTTAAATACATAAGAGCCTGAGTTCATTGAACCTGAATAAACTCTGAAGAATGCCAGCTTACCTACAAACGGGTCTGTCATAATCTTAAATGCTAATGCGGAAAAAGGTTCTTCGTCTGAAGAATGTCTTTCGATTTCATTCCCGTCCATATCCGTACCTTTGATAGCCGGAATATCTGTCGGGGCGGGCATGTATTCAACAACTGCATCCAGAAGCTTTTGGACACCCTTATTTCGATAAGCCGTACCGCAGCATACCGGAACGATGGTACATTCACAGGTTCCTTTTCTTAGGGTTGCTTTAAGCGCTTCTACGCCCGGCTCTTCACCTTCTAAATACATCATCATCAATTCATCATCTTGTTCACAGATTTTTTCAATCATATCGGTACGATATAATTCAGCATCATCTTTCATATCATCAGGGATCTCTACAATTGAAATGTCTTCACCCTTTTCATCATTATAAATGTATGCCTTCATCTCGAACAAGTCAATGATTCCTTTAAATTCATCTTCTTTACCGATTGGTAACTGAACCGGAACTGCATTCTTACCTAATCTGGTTTTTATCATATCTACAGCATTGTAGAAATCTGCGCCCAGGATATCCATCTTATTGATGAATGCCATTCTGGGAACATTATACGTATCAGCCTGACGCCATACATTCTCTGACTGAGGCTCAACACCGCCCTTTGCACAGAAAACACCGATAGCACCGTCTAGTACACGTAATGAACGCTCAACCTCGACCGTAAAATCAACGTGACCAGGCGTATCAATAATATTAATACGACACTCCTCGGCACCTGGTTTACTCTCGCAATCTTCCTGCAAAGTCCAATGGCATGTCGTCGCTGCTGAAGTGATTGTGATACCTCTTTCCTGTTCCTGCTCCATCCAGTCCATGGTTGCAGTTCCTTCATGAGTATCACCGATTTTATAGTTTACACCGGTATAGTACAAGATACGTTCAGTAAGTGTCGTCTTACCGGCATCGATGTGTGCCATAATTCCGATGTTCCTTGTTCTTTCTAATGGATATTCTCTTCCAGCCAAGGATAATTCCTCCTTAATTTACTCACAAAGCCTTTCCAATCCTACCATCTATAGTGGGCGAATGCTTTGTTTGCTTCTGCCATTTTATGCATATCTTCTTTCTTCTTAACAGATGCACCTGTGTTATTTGCCGCATCCATCAGTTCATTAGCCAATCGTTCTTCCATTGTCTTTTCGCCTCTTTTACGAGAATACAATGTCAGCCATCTTAAAGCCAATGCTTGTTTTCTATCGGTTCTGACCTCGATTGGCACCTGATATGTCGCACCACCAATACGTCTTGCCTTAACCTCAAGAACCGGCATAATATTAGTTATCGCTTCTTCAAATACTTCTATCGCCTCTTTGCCGGTCTTTGCCTGAATCCTGTCAAATGCTCCATATACAATCTTCTGAGCAGTACCTCTCTTACCATCTAACATAATATTATTGATAAGCTTGGTTACAACCTTATTGTTGTAGATAGGATCCGCTAATACATCTCTTTTTTGGGTATGTCCTTTTCTTGGCACGTTTCTTCCCTCCTTAATAATCAATTAGATCATAGGTACTCACATACTTGTGTTCGCGCTCGAATTACACTTATATAAACCAGCAACACATCGTTACTTCGGTAAAATAATGCTACATTCGTCGCAATAGTATCAATGAAAACTTTTACTTAGCATCCTTCGGCCTTTTCGCACCATATTTGGAACGTGCCTGTCTTCTCTTAGCTACGCCGGCAGTGTCAAGAGTCCCTCTGACGATATGGTATCTTGTACCTGGCAAATCTTTTACCCTGCCGCCACGGACAAGTACAACGCTATGTTCCTGAAGGTTATGACCTTCACCGGGAATATAACCTGTAACTTCGATTCCGTTAGACAAACGAACTCTGGCAATTTTTCTAAGAGCTGAGTTAGGTTTCTTAGGAGTTGCTGTTTTAACTGCAGTACATACACCTCTCTTTTGTGGTGATGATAAATCACTTGTCTTTTTGTGCAAAGAGTTATAGCTTTTTTGAAGGGCCGGTGCAGTAGACTTCTTTTCTACAGTCTGTCTTCCTTTTCTTACTAACTGGTTAAATGTTGGCATTATTTTCACCTCCTGTGATTAAAATTGATGGTTGCCGCACGAAATAATCTCCTACGGTTATGCGTACCGAAACAGATGTCTGTCAGTGCACACTTGAAAAGTATAACAAGTCTTGAAAGGCTTGTCAATCGCTTTTTTCTATACTTATAACCATTATTTCCCTTATTGTAAAAAATATTCATTCAGTCTGTCAATATAAAACCCCTATACCAAAACAATCATAGTATAGGGGTTCGTATGCACATTACCTGTTACTTAAGCTTTTGTTTTCCACAAGCCATGAAGATTGCAGTACGCATATGCAGCAATAACCTCATCAGACTCTGTCAATGCAAAGGCAACTTCCGGTTTCTCACCAACCTTCAGCTCCTTCCTCTGTCCGCCTTCCTGCGTAAACAAATATACCCACTCAATATGATGTTCTTCTGCCATCGGATGGTCAACGGTGCTTATATGCACCTTAACATTATTGCCAGAGACAGTGATTACCGGCAAATGCTTTTCCGTCGCTCCGTCTGACGTGTTTGGATCAAGCTTGACCATCTTCTCTCCGCAACAAACCAGAGGAACACCGGCATTGTCAATCAATCCAATAATATTACCACAGTGTTTGCAAATATAAAATTCGGGTTCTTTTCTCATAGTAGGCTCCTTCCTTGACTATATCAATCATCTGTTACTATTGATTATACATGGAAAACAAAACTTTTTCAATATTTTAACAAAGAAACCGCTTCTATTCGGTCACCGTAATCATCATATTTTCAGCTTCATCCAATTCCTCAGAATCGTCCTTCACGATGATATCTTCCTGGGGTCGCTTTATCTCTGTATTCAATAAAACATTTCGATAACGCTTCATCCCTGTTCCTGCCGGAATCAGCTTACCAATCAGAACATTTTCTTTTAAGCCAATCAAAGGATCAACTTTACCTTTGATGGCCGCTTCCGTAAGAACCTTCGTCGTTTCTTGGAAGGACGCTGCTGATAAGAACGAATTTGTCGCTAAGGACGCCTTTGTAATACCTAGCATCACCTGAGTTCCTTCCGCTGCTTCCATCCCCTGGTCTTCAAGATTTTCATTAATTTCATTAAAATCAAGGACATCAACCAACGTTCCCGGAAGATATTCTGTATCACCGCTATTTTCTATACGAACCTTCTTAAGCATCTGACGCACAATAACCTCAACATGTTTATCATTGATTTCAACACCTTGAAGACGATAAACTCTTTGAACCTCCTGAATCATGTAATCCTGAACCGCCCGGACGCCTTTAATCTTTAAAAGATCATGAGGATTAATGCTACCCTCTGTTAATTCATCACCGGCTTCAAGAATCTGATCTTCCTGTACTTTAATCCGGGAGCCATAAGGAATCAAATAAGCTTTTGCTTCACCGGTTTCGGAATTGGATACAACAACTTCTCGTTTCTTCTTTGTATCTCTTATTGAAACCTCGCCGCCAAACTCAGCAATAATGGCCAGACCTTTCGGTTTTCTTGCCTCAAATAACTCTTCAACCCTTGGAAGACCTTGGGTAATGTCATCGCCGGCAACCCCGCCTGTATGGAATGTACGCATCGTCAGCTGTGTTCCTGGTTCACCAATAGACTGGGCGGCAATGATACCAACAGCTTCACCAACCTGTACCGCCTGACCCGTTGCCATATTAGCGCCATAGCATTTTGCGCAGACACCGATATGAGATTTACATGAAAGCACGGTACGGATTTTGACTTTGGAAATATTGGTCTTCGCAACTCTTGCTGCACGGCCCGGTGTAATCATATGATTTGCCTTGACGATAACCTCTTTACTTTCCTCATCAATGATATCCTCTGCCGCATATCTTCCCGTCATCCGCTCTTCCAGACTCTCTATCCCTTCCTTACCGTCCATGAACGCTTCAATCCACATACCCGAAATCTCACCGCCTTCGCAGCAATCTACTTCCCGAATAATCAAATCCTGAGATACATCAACAAGACGACGGGTCAGATATCCTGAGTCGGCTGTACGAAGCGCCGTATCAGAAAGACCTTTACGGGCACCGTGGGCAGAAATAAAGTATTCCAAAACATCAAGTCCTTCACGGAAGTTTGACTTAATTGGCAATTCAATGGTTCGTCCGGTGGTATCTGCCATAAGTCCACGCATCCCTGCCAGCTGTTTAATCTGCTGATTGGAACCACGGGCTCCTGAATCAGCCATCATAAATATATTATTGTACTTATCCAAACCGGAAAGTAAGGCTTCCGTTATCTTATCATCCGCTTGTTTCCATGAATCTATAACTGCTTTATAACGTTCTTCTTCTGTCACAAGGCCGCGGCGGTAATTATTGGTGATTGTACTAATTATTTTTTCGGTCTCTTCAAGAACATTCTTCTTAGCTGCCGGTACCGTCATATCTGAAACAGATACGGTAATTGCACTCTGGGTTGAATATTTATATCCCATCGCCTTGATACTGTCAAGCACTTCCGCTGTCTTTGTCGCTCCATGAGTATTGATACACTTATCAATAACCTTCTTCAGCTGTTTCTTACCAACCAGAAAGTCAATTTCCGGAAGCAGATAATTATCTGCATTCGTGCGATCTACAAATCCCAAATCCTGAGGTATAATTTCATTGAAAAGCAAACGACCCAAAGTCGTTTCAATCATCTTTTGTTTCTTAACACCTTCAAGCAAACCTTCCCTGCGAACTTTAATCCGGGCATGAAGAGTAATCGTTTTATTCTCGTAAGCCAAAATCGCTTCATTAACATCCTTAAAGAACTTTCCTTCGCCTAAATCTCCGGGTTTTTCCAGTGTCAGATAGTATATGCCAAGAACCATATCCTGCGAAGGAACAGCAACCGGTGCACCATCTGAAGGTTTTAAGAGATTATTTGGTGATAGCAGAAGGAAACGGCACTCAGCCTGTGCTTCTACAAACAGCGGTACATGGACGGCCATCTGGTCACCGTCGAAGTCGGCATTATAAGCTGTACATACCAATGGATGAAGCTTAATGGCCTTACCTTCCACAAGTACCGGCTCAAAAGCCTGAATCCCAAGCCTATGCAGCGTCGGTGCCCGGTTGAGCATTACCGGATGCTCTTTAATAACATCTTCTAAAACATCCCAAACTTCTCCCTGCAGGCGTTCAACCATTTTCTTGGCAGATTTAATATTATGAGCCTGTCCGCTGCCCACCAACTCTTTCATTACAAAAGGTTTAAACAATTCGATAGCCATTTCCTTGGGGAGTCCGCACTGATAAAGCTTTAGCTCCGGTCCTACAACAATAACGGAACGTCCGGAATAATCCACACGCTTACCAAGCAAATTCTGACGGAAACGTCCCTGCTTACCTTTTAACATATCTGATAGAGATTTTAATGCCCTGTTTCCGGGTCCGGTAACAGGTCTGCCGCGGCGTCCATTATCAATTAAGGCATCTACTGCTTCTTGAAGCATCCTTTTTTCATTTCTGACAATAATGTCTGGAGCACCCAGTTCCAATAATCTTTTCAATCGGTTATTGCGATTGATAATCCGACGATATAAATCATTTAAATCCGAGGTTGCAAAACGTCCGCCGTCCAACTGAACCATCGGACGGATATCCGGAGGAATAACCGGAATGACATTTAAAATCATCCATTCCGGACGGTTTCCCGACCCTCTGAAAGCTTCAACAACTTCCAAACGTTTGATAATTCTGGCTCTTTTCTGGCCTGATGAATCTTTAAGACCTTTTTTAAGTTCAACCGCCTCTTTATCTAAGTCAATCCCTCTCAATAACTCTTGAACAGACTCAGCACCCATACCGACACGGAAATTGTTCCCATACTTATCATAGGCATCACGAAATTCTTTTTCTGATATAACTTGTTTATACTGTAAATCACTGTCGCCCTTATCCAAAACAACATAAGATGCAAAGTAAAGAACTTTTTCAAGATTTCTTGGTGACATATCTAAGATAAGTCCCAAACGGCTTGGAATCCCTTTAAAATACCAGATATGGGATACCGGCGCTGCTAACTCAATATGCCCCATTCTCTCTCTTCTTACATTTGCCTTTGTAACTTCAACACCACAACGGTCACAAATAACCCCTTTATAGCGAATCTTTTTATATTTCCCGCAATGGCACTCCCAGTCCTTACTGGGGCCGAAAATTTTCTCGCAAAACAAACCGTCTTTTTCCGGTTTCAGCGTTCTATAATTAATTGTCTCAGGCTTTTTAACTTCTCCCCTGGACCACTCTCTAATTTTTTCAGATGAGGCCAAACCAATTTTGATGGCATCAAATGACATTGGTTGATACGTTTCACCACTATTTAACTCAGGCATAAAACGGCACTCCTTTCTTTAGTCCATGTCGGAATCTTTGTCAAAAAAATCAAAATCTTCTTCGTCATCTTCAGTTCCCGAGTCTTCCACATCGACCAATTCATCAGACTCAATAACTTGCTCTTTATATCCGTACTCTCCCAATGACTCACCATCATATGCTAACGGCTGAGAATCCTCCATAAATGTGGACAACTCTTCATCAGCGTAATCATAGTTTTCTCCGATTTCCACTTCGGTCTGGTCATCTCTGAGAACGCGTACATCAAGCGCAAGGGATTGAAGTTCCTTAAGCAGTACCTTAAATGATTCAGGGATACCCGGTTCCGTAATATTTTCACCTTTGATAATGGCTTCATAAGTCTTGACACGCCCGGCAACATCATCAGATTTGAATGTTAAAATCTCCTGAAGTGTATAGGAGGCACCGTAAGCTTCCAATGCCCATACTTCCATCTCACCAAATCTCTGTCCTCCGAATTGCGCCTTACCGCCTAATGGCTGCTGGGTTACTAAAGAATAAGGACCGGTGGAACGGGCATGAATCTTATCATCTACCAAGTGGTGGAGTTTAAGATAATGCATATAGCCGACAGTGACCGGGCTGTCAAATTCTTCTCCCGTTCTGCCGTCACGCAATTTCACCTTACCGGTACGGTTGATTGGCACACCCTTCCACTCTTCCTTGTACTTCTTATTGTCTTCTAAATATTCCATCACAGATGGGTTCAGGTCCTCTCCCCATTTTGTACTGAACGCATCAAAATCACTATTCACGTAATCATTGGCTAATTCAAGCGCATCCATGATATCATCTTCATCGGCACCGTCAAAAACCGGCGTTTCAACCTTGAATCCCAAAGCTTTAGCTGCCAGTCCCAAATGGACTTCAAGAACCTGCCCAATATTCATACGGGAAGGTACTCCCAACGGATTTAAAACAATATCAAGAGGTCGCCCATTAGGTAAAAACGGCATATCTTCCACTGGCAAAATGCGAGAAACAACACCCTTATTGCCATGCCGGCCGGCCATTTTGTCACCGACCGATATCTTTCTCTTTTGAGCTATATAAACCCTGACCGATTGATTGACACCCGGCGATAATTCATCACCGTTTTCCCTAGTAAATACCTTAGTATCCAAAATAATACCATAATCTCCATGCGGTACTTTCAAAGAGGTATCTCTGACTTCACGAGCCTTTTCCCCAAAAATAGCCCTGAGCAGACGTTCTTCTGCGGTTAATTCTGTTTCGCCTTTTGGCGTAACCTTACCTACAAGAATATCTCCCGCACGGACTTCGGCACCGATTCTTATAATTCCCCGTTCATCCAGGTTCTTTAAAGCATCGTCACCAACACCCGGAACATCACGGGTAATTTCCTCCGGCCCCAGTTTCGTATCTCGGGCTTCAGCTTCATATTCCGCAATATGAATAGAAGTATAAACATCTTCCTGGACAAGGCGTTCACTTAAAAGGACGGCATCCTCGAAATTGTAGCCTTCCCATGTCATAAAACCAATCAAAGGATTCTTTCCTAATGCAATTTCTCCCTGGTTTGTTGAAGGGCCATCAGCCAACACCTCTCCCGCATTAACTTTAGCACCTTTAAATACAACCGGACGCTGGTTATAGCAAGCTCCCTGGTTACTTCCGATAAACTTCTGCAATTTGTATCTGTCTTTTGTGCCATCCTCTGTTTTTACAACAATTTCATTGGCAGCAGATTTCTCAACGATACCGCCACGTCTGGCAACAATGCAGACACCTGAATCGACTGCGGCCTTCGCTTCCATTCCTGTTCCTACAATTGGTGATTCCGTAAGCATCAACGGAACGGCCTGACGCTGCATATTAGAACCCATCAAGGCACGATTAGCATCATCATTCTCAAGGAAAGGAATCATTGATGTCGCAACGGAAAATACCATCTTAGGTGATACATCCATTAAATCAACCCTTGACCTTGGAAACTCTGAAGTCAATTCATGATAACGCCCGGATATATTCTTATTGACAAAATATCCATTGTCATCGAGCGGTTCGTTAGCCTGGGCAACCGTATAATTATCCTCTTCATCGGCAGTGATATACATAACTTCTTCTGTGACCCTTGGATTGCCGGGATCTGTTTTATCTAGTATCCTGTAAGGCGCTTCAATAAAGCCATACTTGTTAATTCTTGCATAACTCGCAAGAGAATTAATCAAACCAATATTAGGACCTTCAGGTGTCTCAATGGGACACATCCGGCCATAGTGGGAGTAATGCACATCACGCACCTCAAAACCGGCTCTTTCCCTTGAAAGTCCACCCGGACCCAATGCCGAAAGACGTCGCTTATGCGTCAGTTCCGAAAGCGGATTGTTCTGATCCATAAACTGAGACAGCTGTGAACTTCCGAAAAATTCTTTAACCGCAGCCGTTACCGGTTTAATATTAATTAAGGACTGTGGTGAAATCCCTTCTAAATCCTGGGTCGTCATTCTTTCACGGACAACACGTTCCATTCTGGAAAGTCCGATACGGTATTGATTTTGAAGAAGTTCACCTACCGCACGAATTCTACGGTTTCCTAAATGGTCAATGTCATCGGAATTTCCGATGCCATATTCTAAGTGAATATTATAATTAATAGATGCCATAATATCTTCTTTAGTAATATGCATCGGCACCAACTCATGCAGATTCTTTCGCAGCGCAATCTTTAACTCCGCTTCATCAGTATTCTCTTCTAAAATAGAAGACAACAGCGGATAATAAACATGTTCCGTAACGCCAACCTCTTTGGGATCAAAATCCACATAGGAAGTCAAATCTACAACCATGTTGGATAATATCTTAACATCTTGGTCTTCCGCCCTAATTAGAACTGAAGGTACGCCAGCATTCTGGATAGCTACTGCCATTTCTTCCGTGACAACGGTGCCTGCTTCTGCCAAAATCTCACCGGTTGACATGTCAACCACATCTTCGGCAAGCGGATAATCCTTGATTCTGCTCTTCAATGACAGCTTTTTATTAAACTTATATCGTCCAACTTTTGCAAGGTCATATCTCCTGGAATCGAAAAACATTGCATTGATTAAGCTTTCCGCACTTTCTACAGATAATGGCTCTCCCGGACGAATCTTTTTATACAGTTCTAAAATTCCGTCTTGATAGTTGTCGGATACATCCTTTGAAATACTGGCCAGAATCTTTGGTTCCTCGCCGAACAAATCAAGGATCTCCTGATTCGTACCAATGCCAAGGGCACGAATCAATACTGTAATCGGTACTTTCCTGGTCCGGTCGACCCGGACATAAAAAATATCATTAGAATCGGTTTCATACTCCAACCATGCACCGCGGTTTGGAATCACTGTTGCCGAAAACAGCTCCTTCCCAATCTTATCATGGGACACGCCATAATAAATTCCCGGGGAACGGACTAGCTGACTGACAATAACACGTTCTGCACCATTGATGACAAAAGTTCCTGTCTCTGTCATCATAGGAAGATCTCCCATGAAAATCTCATGCTCGTTAATCTCATCAGTCTCTTTATTCATTAAACGTACTCTGACTTTTAGAGGTGCTGCATATGTGGCATCACGCTCTTTGCATTCTTCGATAGTATATTTGATATCATCTTCACATAAGGTAAAGTCTGTGAACTCTAAACTTAGCTGCCCACTATAGTCGGCAATCGGAGATATATCCTCAAACACTTCTTTTAATCCGGAATCCAGAAACCAATTATACGAATCTTTTTGTACTTCAATCAGATTCGGCATTTGGAGTACTTCTCTTTGACCGGAATAGCTCATTCTTATGCCTTTTCCACTCTTAACAGGTTTAATTCTGCTGTTGCTCATCGACGTTCTTCACTCCTTAAATCATTGTAAACGAGTTACTTTTAAGTGGTGTTTTACGCATTAATAGGCCTAAAACTCCACAATAATTGCATCTTACTATCTTAGCACATTGAAGACAAGTGTGTCAAGAAAGAATTTACCTGAATAATTTCGTTTGTCCCCATTTTTAACTCATTGGTGGCAAAAATAACACATAAAAATCTAAGCTACATTTTGAAAAATGATAATAAATGGAATATTATT
>Ga0153999_1000730_pt1 | contig 13946 bp, 23 predicted proteins | sample TSNC083MetaG_FD_104675 | JGI IMG/M metagenome (GOLD analysis project Ga0153999, IMG submission 104675) | Attine ant fungus gardens microbial communities from North Carolina, USA - TSNC083 MetaG | ecosystem: Host-associated > Fungi > Mycelium > Unclassified | place: USA: North Carolina, Lumber... | reverse complement strand
TAGAGAAAGGAGAATTATGAATAGTATATGGGGAACATACCCATGGTTTTTAGAACGTGGAGTTGACAAAATTCATCCTGACGATTTGGAAAACTTTAAAAAGGAAACAAATAATTGCAAAGCATTTGAATGTATTGGTGAAGATGATGATTTTATAGCAATAAAGTACAATGATAGGATTTATCAGGTAAAAGCTGATTTATTTAAAACGATACCAGCACCGTACTTCAACTTTGGCCAAAAAGTCAAACTGAAAAATAGCGATGATGAAGCAGTAATTACAGATATTATGTGGCATAGTACAAATCAGGAGCACTATTACTTTTTAATAGTTAATTCTAAGAAAAAGTCAAAAAGATATTTGGAATCAGAGTTTTTACGATGATTTTATAAGAGAATCAAATTGACGTATTTGTTCGCTCCCCGCCCGCTGGTATCCAAGTATACTGCGTTATGCTTTGTCAACCACTTGAATCCCAGCCAGGTACGGACAACCGCTGGTGTTGTTGTTGGCCGGTGTCTACTCGAAATGGGTTACTTTACTATCTCGTGCTGAAAGATTCACCCACTCATCTCCGTTCTTAGCTTTCTGCATAAGTTAGCCAAAGATAACTTGGTGTTTCAAAAATGAAGGGAGGAGGGGGGCAAAGAGATTTTACACGCCACCAAAGAGTCCTGTGGTAAGGTTGATGACGGTTGTAGTAATGAAATGCATGGAAAATATCCAGAGGAATTACATCCAATTCTAAAGACAAGGATTGAAAATATGCCAGATGAGATTAGAGATTCTTATATAAGAACTCATGGGGTTGGGTTGCATGCAGAGATATATGCAGCAAACAAAGCATTGTTAGCCAATACGGATGCAGACATTTCAGATATTACAATTTATGCAAATAGAACATTGGGTTCAACTAAGCCAGTTACTGAAATACCATTTCCCACATGCCCACATTGTAAATGCATACTGCAGGGATTTAACGTGATATCAGATGTTCAATAAAAGGAGGTGGATAAATGGAACAATACAGAGTTTTGGTATTAAAAGAGGTTATAGAAAAAGGGAATTATTTTGATGGTGATGCGGTTTGTTATGGTGGAGAATATGGCCAGCAAGTATGCTATATTTCAAAAAATGGTAATGAAGAGCCCATAACAGGTCTTTTATATGAACTTTACAAAAATTCAAATTTGAATTATTATTGTTATTATGTTGAGGGCAATAAACATGGTCAATATGTTTGTTTCTATGAGGGTGGAGAAATAAAGAGTATTGCGGATATGTATAATGGGGCAATACATGGAAGTTTTACTGAATGGTATGAAGATGGAAACAAGAAATCTAAAGGTAATTATAAATATGGATTCTGCGAAATGATGATGAAATGGAATCATGAAGGGATATTAGTAAAAGAACAGTTAGAGCCAAAAGAGTTCGATAAGCTAATGATTGAAAAATATGAAAGACATGAACGAAAGCTTAATGGAAAATAAAGTATTAGAGGAACAGTATGCCGAAATTCAGCGAAATCTTATAGATAAAATTGAATTAAATGATAAACTATTACCCGAAGAAATACAGTTTATTTCAGGTGTAGATTTAGCATATTGGAAGGATAAAGATATTGATTATGCGGTTTGCTGTATTGTGACAATAAACTATGCGACTAAAGATGTTGTAGAGATATGTTCAATGATTGACAGTATTGATGTTGACTATATTCCAGGATATTTGTCATTTAGAGAATTACCATTGATTTTAAAGACTTTTAAACTACTAAAATCAAAAACGGATATACTTATATTCGATGGTAATGGATATTTACACTATCGCAATATGGGAGTAGCAACACATGCTTCATTTTATCTGAATAAGCCAACAATAGGTGTTGCAAAAAGTTACTTAAAAATTGACAATGTTGATTATACGATGCCAGAAGATCAAGACGGTGCATATTCTGACATTGTTATAAAAGGAAAAGTGTATGGTCGTGCGGTCAGAACGCATAAAGGTATAAAGCCAATCTTTGTGTCATGTGGAAACTGGGTTACTCTTGATACAGCAACGGATATTGTATTAAGTCTCGTAGATGACGATAGCCGACAGCCTTTACCAACTCGACTAGCTGATATTGAAACAAGGAGACAAAGGAAGATAATTACGGGAACTTAACTAATTCATAGTTTGAAACAGTTCTCATTAATGACATGTGAAGAGATTGAGCCTATTATCTTAATGACCAGTAAAAAAGTGTCCAAAGCCAAAATGCCGCACAGCTTTGCTGGGCGGTGTTTCGTTGAGGCTAGTAGGCAGCGAAAGCAGCATGATCTCTTTAAACCGCTCTACCTTCAACACTATGGCAGAAAAGGTGTTGTCATAGACCGGGACATTGGTGAAAATCAGGTGACTGTTGTAAATCTGAATCAAATTACCTATGCCAGTATGATTGATGTGGAGCATGCGGTACTTAACTATTCCGGTAAGGATTGGTTTATTGAAGTCATATCCGAGCGTAATGGAGTCAGTGGCCAAGGCCTGAGGAACAGTGCGGATGAAAATGTAACGGCAGGAGTGGCAGTATCCTTAGGCCTGGGCATATTGACGTATGGTATTGGAATGCTGGTAGTAAGCGGTTCGGCGGCCGCGGGCCTGGGATTAACCGTATTCGTGAGCGGAACCCGGTATGTGGGAACGCAGGCGGTATCGAATGTTCTGGGTGGAAGAACTCAGGCAGAATTGGATGCATTAACTCATGTTAGGTTTTAGCTTGTTAAGCTTAGTCAGCAACATGTCAATTCGTTCTTGAATGAACATATTCAGTAATTTCTGTTCGGTCATAAAATTTGGTGGGAATATTACAAATATATTACGGAGGGTCATTAGATGTTTAAAAGTTGGTTGTATCTTATAGGAGAAATAGAAGACAATAACTACTCCGCGGAGAATGTTTTATGTCCTGAATGTAAGAAAAAACAAATAGATTATATGTATGTAGGTGACAGCAATACAAATATAGGATATTTATCAATTTGGTGCAATAGTTGTAATAAAGGAGTTAATATGAGTAGGGTTATGATACCTAAAGGAGCAAAACGTTTAGAATTCGGAAATATGGAGGGGATTAAGAATAACATTCCCCGCTTTGAACAAGTATATCCAGATATATATAAATAAAATATTTTGCTATAATTTTGCAGACTATAGATGTTAACTTCTCGAAATTATTAGCTAAATATCAATGATACGATAAGAGACCATGATGCTGCAAGATTTATTCTTAACGAAATGCGTACAAGGAGAATGGAGATTTTAGGAAGGTAGGGAAAATTTAATGGATGGAGTTCAAGGTATCATTAATCGGATAAATCAAGGCGATTTTGATGAACAAGAATTACAAGATTATCTTGGAAGTAGTTATATATTGGTCAAGGCGAATGCTATAAGTGCCATACTTAGATGTAATATTACTTCAAAAGATATCTTGGAACGGCTATATGCAGTTTCTCTTAATATAAATCAAGAGTCAAAAGTCATTGGTGTTTGGACAAATGGACATTTAGCAACAGCTGTATTAAAATTATTAAATACTTATTTGTCAATGGAATTTTATGAAAAAAGCGTCAGACAGATGGATGAAAATACTAAAAATGATATCAAACGCCTTATTGAACAATTACCAAATATGTTGTAGTGTTAGTGTCCATTAATAATTTTGATATTATTTACTTTTTGAAATTGAGGTAGGGATGTTGCAAATTTAACATAAGTCAGAGGGTAACATCCCTACATGGGTTACATATATTTGTTGATTTATAAAAAATTTATGATACCTCAGGCAGGAACACATGTATCTCTGCATTTCAAGAGAGCCGAGGAAGCCAGATATACCAGCAATACCGCATTATCACGCTAATTCATGGTATAATCCGGCTCAACACGGACATGCAACACCAGGATTACATCCCAATACACCAGGGAGGCAATTAGTATGGTTGCAATTGCAAATTATTGTATAGTATAATTTGTAGTAAAAAAATGGCAGAATTGGGAGAGTTGAAGCAAGGTTTGCTACAGGTGATGAATTGGCATATTTGAATTACCAAGGAGCACTGGGCTCTCATATGCTTATAGAGGACGGGACATCTATAATTTTGATTAAAAAAGAAGGTGCTACTAGATGGACTGTTTATCACGAATATATGCATCGGGTATTGCTAAGCAAAAATGGTACATACATGCTTGGTGAGGATTATTTTATTGAGGCGTTTCCAGGAAGATATAGGAGGAAATGAAAACGCCAATATACTAATGACCCCAGTTGTAAGACCTCGTACAAATGAAATCATTCTCAGAAAGGAACTATATTTGATGGATATTAAATATGATGGTTATTGTATGAATTTTAGCAATGAAGAATTAAAACAATTCTTAATATCTAGAGTAGAAAAAAATGCAACAGTTGAGATAAGGATTTTATCTGAAGAAGGGGAAGAAATTGATATTAATTCCGATGTAAAAGTTGAAACAATAGTTTTTGATGGCAAAGATGAGAATCTGTTTATCAATTTTTATGGCGTACATACATCAATTTTTGTGTTTGATAAAGAAATTATGTTTATTGATGAAAACTCAAAAGGAACATTCACATCAAGTGATGTTTATAACAATGTTGTTTATGAGGGCAACTTAAGAGAAATGAGTCATTTGGAAATTTTACAGATGTTTGCTGATTTCATTTTATGTTTTATTGATTCTGATAGTGTGGAAGTATTAACCACAGGTGATGAGGCAAAAAAATATAAGAAGTATAATTATTATGACCCTCGTGTTTTTATAATTACTATAAAAAACAGGAATGGTATTAATCAAGAAAAGGTTTTTGAAAATATCACAATTTCATTATGGTGTGATGAAAGATTTATCATGGGGTCCGTTAGTCAATCAATACTATAATCTGAATGGAAGAGGGGACAGTAAAGCGGATTGTTGTTATAACGATTATGTATATTGCTTTACTGATGAGCAAATCAATAACTCACCTAGCAATCTTAATATATCAGATGAAGAAAAGAAGATTAAATTAATGAAGAATCAGGTATTTTGGCAGTGGACAATTTACTATGATGAGAAAGACATGAATTTTGCATCTGAGTTATTCGAAAATCATTTAGCAGAGGGATTAAAGGAAGGGAATAGCCGTGAATATTGATGTCGGAAGGTTATGAAAACCTCGCTTTCGAAGGTATCGAGGGTGTAATTCACACTAAACACCTGAAAACGCATCAGGAAATCAATGAATATACCAGAATGAATATTCAGGGTAGTACTGTAAAAGTTGATATAAGGCCAAATTATACTGGGAATTCAGTTCGCCCAAGTAGCATTGATGTAGATTATTGGATTGATGGGGAGAAAATAAGTAAGTTGATACCAAACCCATAGAAAGGTTGTTTATAAATGGAAAATCAATTAAATGAATTATATAATAAAATTGCGAATCATCTAGATTTCATGATTCCTACTGAATGGGATAAAATATATCTATTAGGAGAAGTTGAAAAAGGGCAGTTAAGTATTTCTTCAACATTTTATTTTATAGATTCGACAACAAAGCAAATAGTAAGAGGCTATAGCATACCTGAAAATTACAATGTTTCTGAACAAACATGTAGTGAGCTACAGAAAAAACTTACTGAAATGATTTATGAGTTAAGTAATTGTTTTAAAGACAACGGACAAGAATTATGGGAGCGAGTAGTTTTTATATTAGATAACAATGGAAAATTTAATATTGATTTTCAATATAATGCTATTAATGAAAGTGATGGAGGGCAATTAAATAGGGAGATTATATGGGCTTATAATACTTTTGAGTATATTCCAAAAGATGGAACATATTCAAGAAGATTACTAGACAAATATCTAAATACTCTGCACATGTATACACCGGACACTTAGAACCAAGTGCACGGTCAATTAGAGCCACCTTGCCGGATGGTTGAGCCATCCAAATTAATGCATGCTTATTTTACTTTTTGAAGGGTACTTATCCGGATTGGTTTTGTCAAGGGTGCAAAGCACTTCAAGTGGCTCTCTATACCAAAGGCAGCAAGGCAAGGAATCTTAAGTATGCTTGTTGGAATACCAGAAGGAGCAAAGAAAATCAGTATTAATGATACGGATAGTATTAGAGAAAATATACCTAATTTCAGTCAAGTTTACCCCCCTGATTAAAGTGGAATATATTGTTATTTAGCAGATTAATTAGACCTTCTTTCTAAAGTAATCCGTCTCACCGATATCGCGATGCACCGGATCAAAGAGATTATGACTGGGATCAGTTGAGCGCAAATGTAATTGGCGGCGTAGCCGTATCCTTAAGCTTGGGATTTCTAGCCGGTGCCGGTGCCCTGATGGTGGTGGGATCGACAACACTGGGTATCTCTGTAGCAGTAGGAGGCACCTGGTATGTAGGAACTCAGGCCGTTGCGGATGTATTGGGCGGCAGAGTCAGCAGTTCCGATGCTTACTTACGAAAGGCGTTAGCCGGAAGTGCCGTCGGATTTTTTTTCGGTTCGTCATCGCTGGCAATGGCAGGAGCCGGTTTGGGGCAAATGATAGGAATCGCATTTGCTGAAGGGGCATTTGGCAGTGGGCAAGTCAGCAGATTCCGGAGGGAGGCGATCGTTGATGCCAAGGCAAACATCATCCTTGGCCCCCATACAAGCAACAATGCCTGCGACCAACCGGGACTGATCCCCACCATAGAAAATACGGAAAAGACTTATGGAAGCCTGGCGGGCTTTCAACTGGGTGCAGATGCCGGATTTTTTTCCGCAGAAAATATCGCCTATGCCGAAGGAAGGGGGGTCAATTATTATGCCTCTTATCCGGAAGCGAAGAGTCCTTATGCAAAGGATAAGTTCAAATATGATGAAGCCAGTGATGCCTATACCTGTCCAGGGGAAATATCCTGACGGTACAGAAGCGGTCGGAGGATGGAAGAAAATGTCTGTACAGTAACGAAACCGCATGCGTCTCCTGCCCATTCCATAAGGACTGCTGCAAAGCAAAAGACGGCATCCGCAGAATTGAAAGGGACCTGAAAAACGATAAGATACGGGAACGGGCAAAGGAGAAGGCAAAAAGTGTGGAAGGACGTGAAATCCTGCGGCAACGCAAAAGCGTTCCTGAGCCGGTATGGGGTAACATGAAGGTTCAGGATGGTTTCAACCAGATGCATTACCGCGGAATTGAAAAAGCCAGCCTTGAATTTAAACTGCATTGTCTCATGCAGAATATCCGAAAGCTGCTGAAAGTCTATTTCAACAGCAGATCTTATCAGGAAGTTATCCACAGCAGTGAGGTGAGCTACCTGCAAACAGCCTGATACTGGGAACGAAAGGAGGTGAAATAACAACGTGTGAAAAATTCATTACAACTCCAAAAAAAACGGGAATCCGGCCCCTTGGTTTTTTGTACCATTTTTAAATTGATATCTACTTCGGTCAAAATTTATTGCAATTGAGCTGCTATTTATACTTTACAGGAAAATACTTTTGTCCAAGGCCCCCAGCAACGTGCCAACAGGCTTTGGCTAGATGACGGAGACTGTTCCCAAGCCTGTATCAGCATACCAAGTCGGTTCATGAAGTCAAGATTTTAATAGCCTATTAGATGGATTTAAAAAACAAATTAATAAAAGTGACTTGTTCGGGTATATATACCTGAACAAGAAATGCAGTGTTTCCGAGGCATTGAGCCCCGGGTACACGAGTTATTCAGAGGAGGTAAGAAATGAGGATATCCAAAGATAAAGAAAAATACATGAAATATTATCTAGACAGCCTCTGCTTTTCCGGGGAGTTGCGGATTGGTGCGATAAAGCGAATGACAGAATACAAAGGGGAAGGTGCAGAGTATATATCAAGTTCTTTTGATTCAGACGATGAAGATTATAAAGAAGGGTATGTTACGTTAATCTTCTGGGAGCCAGCAGATGATGAAGATACAATGGTATATGTAGAAAATATTTTTTTTTATAAAGGAATAGAAGAAATATGCAGTAAAGATATAAAGAAAAATCCTAAGAATGAGGGAACATTGAATAACTATTTAGAAGAAATCAGAGATGCATTGAGAATTTAGAAGCGAAGCGGCTATTATCATCAAAGTCACAAGCTTTATTCTGCGTGATGCGTCGATTGGTTAATATCATTTATGGAATGATGGTGAATAAGACGGAATACCGGAAACCAGTTTTAGAAGAAACACAGTAATTTTGAGTTAACCATAGCACAGAAATGTGCTATGGTTTTTTTAATAAGAACAGAGAAACTTCATCGTTCGTGAGAGGTCACAGCTCTCCACCTGAGGGTACGGGGGATGTAAGATATAGATTTGGAGAACCGGTGGATCCTATGGAAATAACTTATGAAATACGATTAGACCCTGAAGGTTATGCATATGAAGTTTCTGAAAAATATGGTATAAATCTAAAAGGTTCTGGACAAGAAATAACCATAAAATATAATCTGGATTTAGTGAGTGCAGGTAAATCGAGAAAAGCAACGCCAACAGTAATTGAAGTTGGACATGTGCATTTATTAGTGAAGAAGAATTAGCCAATACTATTGCCCACGAACTGAATCATGCAAGAGATTGGTTAAAAGGAGGTGTTGCACCGGATTGGCCAGAGGGAACACATCCAGGGGCTTATTCGGCAGGCGATGCATTATCAGAATATATAAGGGGAAAACGATAAATGTGGAAAGATGACAATGATAATATTGAAAAGTTATGGAATATTTTTTTAGCTAGGGCAGATGAATTTCCAAGTGTATGTCCCATCTGTCAGGGGAAATCGGCTCATATTTATTTGCATAGATATCGAGAGAGTAAAGGTACTGTTTGGATGTGGTGCAGCAAATGTAGGAATAGTTCGCATGGAACAATTAGTATACCGGAGTGGTGGGTTGATGACACTTTTGTTGAACTAAATAAAACAGCTTCACATCCTGATTATTTAGAAACAATGAAGGATAAAATAGATAGCTATGTTAATAGCATTTTAATTTCACTGTATTAATGTTTCTTGGCTAAGATATATTGGATAATACCACAAATGCTACAGAACTGCTAATTATAAGCAATTCTGTAGCATTTTGATGTTAATTATAACTTTCTTAGAAAATTCAATACCCTGACTCCATTCATAAAACCTTGTTGATAAAGGTATGGTTCTTCCTTAGCAAGCCAATCTGTGAATTGTTCAATATAGTTTTCCGCTAATTCATGGTTTTTGTTAGGAAGACACTTGATAATAAGCGTACAATAGGCGAGATGAAAGGGATTGTTATATCATCAGTGCCCAGGGCGCATCCAGTGAATCCCTTTACAATCAAATCAGCAATGCGGCTGCGGATCCCAAAATCAGTAACCCAGGAAATGGCGGTGGTAATCAGCGTTCATCTTCCGGCAGTGGTAATCCTGCCGCATCGGTAACGGAAGAAAGCATGAACAAAAATAAAGCATGGACTACCCCGGAGCGCAGAGGTTTATTGCTGAATGATTATCAGGTGAAGTTTCATGGAAGTGGTGGGAGTACCCAACTTACGTTAAAGAAAAGCGGTGGCATATTATTAGCCAGTACCAAAAGTATCGACATATCAGGGAAAAGCATCGTTCTTGGTGGAGTTGAAGGACCAGCTGTAAAGGTGGAATTGACTGCTGGGAAAGAGTTGCTGTTGTCATGTGGAGAAAGCAGCCTCCAAATGCAGTCAGGGAGCGGTGATATTCAGATGTATGCCAATGAAGTCAAGCTGGAGAGTCCCCGAAATGCAGTCCCGCCGGATTTATTATCTCAGGAAGAGGTTGATCTGCTGCTGTCTGAATATGAAAAACAAAAAAAGGACTATCTGACGGATAATATCCTTTACTATATGGATGCCAGTGGGTATACTGGTATTGACATTGATCAGGCAAGGCAAACGATTGCATATAAAATAATAGATGGCTTGGCAAGTGGTGCCAAACAACTGGAGCGGATGGGTATTAGCATTAAATCTGGAGTTGGTGCTGGCCTGTATCACCAACGAGGCGAGTCTATGAATATGCTTTTAGATATCATATACGGAAAAGAAGCCAAGTATCTTCAACAGTACCATACGGACCGTGACGATATAGCGTATCAGGATGCGTTAATAGCGGCATTGGGCGATGATTATCAAGCTGGTGATTTCGAAGATGGATACATCTTTGGGGTGTTTGCACATGTTGGGGAGGTATGGGTGTGACTGAATAGTGTTGCGTCTTTGGGAAATGCTTTTGGAAATTCTGTATCTGGTTTCATGCGTGGTGGAGGATCCGTTGTAACAACCGACGGAATGGTCTTTACTGTTGACGGAAGTGTTGCAATATCAGAAACATTTGAAGCGGAAATTACTGTAGCGATTGCTGGGATATTGGCTGCGGCTGGGTTTGGAAATAGTAATCAGGGGAATTCTTATTCAAGACACATACCAAAGGATTGGCAGGTCAAATATGAAGAGAAATCTATGCGTGATATTGCAGCTGAAAATGGATGGGATTTGGGTCAACAAACTAAAAATCCATCAAATGAAAGAAAAATTATAATTAGGGATTCAAATGGAAAGGAGATAGGTCAAGTCCATTTGGGGCATAAAACGAAGGTAAATGGCAAGAACGTAGTTGTTCAAGACCACTTTCATTTGCACGCAGAAAAAGCGACTATAGGTAATATACATCATTTATTACCTAGTAAATAGATATTTAACGAGGAGGATTTTTATGAAGCAGACATGGTATTTAATAAGTGATTTCCCATTTGGTTATATTGAGGCTCATTTACAAGTGTTGGATTTACTAAGCGACCAAGATTCTAAATTTTTTGTTAGAGAGGATGTTGTAAGTTTTGATAGCTTAGATGAGGAGGGGCAGCAAGAAATACTAGATGGTAATTTTGAAATTTATAAAGCCCATTTATTTCATGATTATAATCATTGTTTTTATAGTAAAACAGAACATGATATTTTGTCTATCCTTGCTGATGAATCTATAGAAATTGACAAAATAGATTTCCAGAATAACTTTTATAATAATTTGAAATTGATTTTTGAAGATCTTAATCCAGAGCTGCAAGATAAAATCAAACGATGTGTAAATGAAAATGTAGAACAAGCAACAGCTAAACCAGAAAAGTATTATAATTTTGTAGAAAGAAGCCTTTCTTATCGATATTTAAGTTCTGATGGTACATTAGATACTGCTGGACCGTTCAAATGGTTTGAAGTAAAAGACCGCGAGGAATTAAAACAGGTGTTACTGGAGGAAGGACTTTATAATGTAATTATAACAACTGACAGTGTTAATTTTAGCAACTATAGTTATTATATCAATTTTTGGGAAGGGGGAAAAATGGTATTGGCGATACATGATAATGAAAATAAATTGCCTTATTCAGAGATGTGCCAATTATTGGATACAATAGGATGGAATCTTGAGATAAAGACAGTGGCTTGTAATAACATCGTTACCTAAAATTCTGTTATCAAAAAGTATTAATAGTGTACTGTATAGAAAGTATCGACGTATCAGGGAAAAGTATCCTTCTTAGTGGAGCTGGAGAATCATCTGCGAAGGTGGAATTGACTGCGGGGAAAGAGCAAAGCAGCCTGCAAATGCAGTCAGGGAGCGGTGATATACAGATGTATGCCAGTGAAATCAGGCTGGAGAGTCCCCGAAATGCGCCTGCACCGGATTTATTATCCCAGGGGGAAGTTGACCTGCTGCTGTCTGAATATGAAAAAAAAACGGACTATCTGACCAATAATATCCTTAAAGATGTTTATAAGGATCCACAAACAGGAGATTTGTATAGTGTGGATCCACAACATGGTAGATTTGAGCATCTAAATAAAAAAGGCAAACATTTAGGAGAGGTTGATTTTGATTTTAATACTACAAAACCCGCTGATACTTCGGGAAGACATGATATCAATATAAAATAAGCTGATTTACAAAGGGAGGTTCATAAGCGGTGAACTGTTTAGCAGAGGATTGGATTGAAAGAATATATAGAAAAAATGATTATAATATATTTAAAGACAATTGTAGGGAAGTACCAGTGTATTTAGACAGGTTAATTGAAGTTTCAAATTCTATATGCAAAGAGACTTTGCTGTATAATATGATTGATGATCCATCTATTGAGTTAAGGTTCTATTTTGAAAAATTTACAGAAGAGAGTTTAGAAATAGAATATATCTCTTTGTTAAAAATTAGCAAAGTTTCAGACTTATTTGTTTTTCAGCATGAATTTAGTGTGGAAAATAAAGATCCAGAAAGGATATCTCCAAGTTTAGATGGGTATAGTGGGGAGGCATATAACTTTGCACAATATAAAGTTGAAAACATAATTACTGATTTTTTAATCAATCAGAACTTGCAGAAGTTACAATTATCAGAGATGGATGAAGTTATCACAGATATTGATATTAAAGAGGAAACAATATTCGGCCCACAGATGACTTTAGAAAATGCCTTATTTCGAGATTTGTATGGCATATGTGATAGTTAAAAGCTATACAAAGCTGTATTTAGCGATTGACCAAAGTCAGGATGGCAGTTAGGGAGAATGGTTTGTTCAGCCGTCCTTTTATACCGGAAGCGGAGACTACTGTGCGATGCCGGAGAGGGGGATGTTCTTTCCCTGCATTTCCCAACGGAGGATTAGCTAGATCAACAAGTTACAGCAGGGCGATATTTACAGCGCATGAAACAGTTTATCAACTTCCTTATGAGGGCGGAGAACTGCAGGAATATTTGATTATGCGTCTGACCGGGCAGTCCTGCAAGATCAATCTTTTAAGAGAAGCGCTGAAGTATTTATTCCGGGAAAAATGATTGAATCATCGGCACTATGCCGAAAATATTATTGTAGGTATACTTTATGAAAATTCGTTTGGGTGGTATAGTCTATTTGTCACTTGGCGACTAGGGAAAGGAGAATTATGAATAGTATATGGGGAACATACCCATGGTTTTTAGAACGTGGAGTTGACAAAATTCATCCTGACGATTTGGAAAACTTTAAAAAGGAAACAAATAATTGCAAAACTTTGGCCAAAAAGTCAAACTGAAAAATAGCGATGATGAAACAGTAATTACAGATATTATGTGGCATAGTACAAATCAGGAGCACTATTACTTTTTAATAGTTAATTCTAAGAAAAAGTCAATAAGATATTTGGAATCAGAGTATCTGTTCGCGCCCCAAGTGCTAATGGCAACCCCGGGCAATTTCTAATTGATCCAGATGCATCAATTAGTGCACTTGAACAGGAATATTTGCATTTTAAACAAGCTGAAAGTGCTGGTTTTCCAAATATGCAAGGTGCGTTTGAAGACACTGCAGCAAGAATAGCAAATGAAACTGCTAGCTACGCTGTTGAAATTCAACGAGCTCAAGAATTAGGATTAGATAATGTTGTAGAACAACTACAAAAAGAATTTACAAAATGAAATAAATAGAATTAATGCATCTTTAGATTGGCCGTAATGGCAGGAGGAAAATAATTGGAACATAACGAGATGCTTTTAAGGTTAAAAAACGATTCTATCAAAAACGATGAATTATGTGATTGTTTAAACAGTAAAAATTTCAATATAGTAGGACAAACTATTTATAAGGTTATTGCTAGAGAGTATTGTGACGAATTTGTGATAAAAGCACTTACTAGAATAGCACCTTTACTAAATGGCTATAAAGTGATGGGGCCGTATCAGCTGGGTCATTTGGCAATAGCTACACTATTTTTAGTTAATAATAAATCGGCTTTACAACGTTTTAAACAGATATCCAATGATTTGAGTGATAATGATAAATTTTTAGTAGACAATTTTATAAAAGGTATGCGGGAAAAAG
>Ga0153999_1000729_pt1 | contig 13946 bp, 9 predicted proteins | sample TSNC083MetaG_FD_104675 | JGI IMG/M metagenome (GOLD analysis project Ga0153999, IMG submission 104675) | Attine ant fungus gardens microbial communities from North Carolina, USA - TSNC083 MetaG | ecosystem: Host-associated > Fungi > Mycelium > Unclassified | place: USA: North Carolina, Lumber... | reverse complement strand
TGCAAAGATGCATAATCTGGTGGAAGGTGCCTTGGAGAAGGTGAATCCGATTGTGGCCAAGAGCTACCGGGATTACCGTAATTATAAACAGGATTTTGTCCAAATGCTGGACGATGTTTATAAAAAGAGCCAGTCGATTATGTACATTGGTGATAAAGAGAACAGCAACACCGACAGTGCCCTGGTGTCAACCAAGCGAAGCCTGATTTTCAATGAGCTGAACAAGTCATTGTATCAGAAATTCTTTATGACGGTAGAGGAACTGCAGGCATGCCGCGAGGGCTACATCTATATTCATGATATGTCGGCCCGCCGGGATACGATGAACTGCTGTCTGTTTGATGTGGAGACGGTCTTATCCGGCGGTTTTGAGATGGGCAATCTGTGGTATAATGAACCGAAGAGCCTGGATGTGGCTTTTGATGTGATCGGGGATATTGTCTTAAGTGCGGCCAGCCAGCAGTATGGCGGATTCACCGTGCCAGGTGTGGAACATATTCTGGCTCCTTATGCCGAAAAATCCTATGCGAAATATTTGCAAAAATATCAGGGACTGGGACTTGCCGCGGAAAAAGCCGAAGCGGTGGCCTGGAGCGATATTCAAAGAGATATGGAACAGGGCTTCCAGGGCTGGGAATATAAGTTTAATTCGGTTTCCTCAAGCCGCGGCGATTATCCTTTTATTACGGTGACAGCCGGAACCGGAACCAGCCGCTTTGCCAAAATGGCCACGATTACCCTTTTGGATGTCCGTAAAAAGGGCCAGGGGAAAACGGGCTATCAGAAGCCGGTATTGTTCCCTAAGGTGGTATTTCTGTATGATGAGAAGCTTCATGGACCGGGCGGCGAGCTGGAGGATGTCTTTGAAGCCGGAATTGAATGTTCAGCCAAAACCATGTATCCGGATTGGCTGTCCCTGACGGGCAAGGGTTATGTTGCCAGTATGTATAAGCAATATGGCGCCATTGTATCACCGATGGGCTGCCGGGCATTCTTATCGCCATGGTATGAGCGCGGCGGGATGTATCCGGCGGACGAAAAGGATGGACCGGTATTTGTCGGCCGGTTCAATATCGGCGTGGTAAGTCTGCATCTGCCGATGATTCTGGCCAAAGCCAGACAGGAGAGCCGGGAATTCTATGAGGTGCTGGATTATTACCTGGAGCTGATCCGGCGGATCCATATCCGGACCTATGCATATCTGGGAGAAATGCGTGCTTCAACCAATCCGCTGGCATACTGTGAAGGGGGATTTTATGGCGGAAAACTGGGCCTGCATGACAAGATCAAGCCACTTTTAAAGTCGGCTACGGCATCTTACGGAATTACGGCCTTGAATGAATTGCAGGAACTGTACAATGGCAAATCCCTGGTGGAGGACGGCCGGTTTGCGCTGGAGGTACTGGAGCATATCAATAAGAAAGTGTCGGAGTATAAGGAAAAAGACGGCAACCTTTATGCCATTTACGGAACTCCGGCAGAGTCCTTGTGTGGCCTGCAGGTCAAGCAGTTCCGCAAAAAATATGGCATTGTTGAGGGCGTATCGGATCGGGAATATGTCAGCAACAGCTTCCATTGTCATGTATCGGAGGAAATCACACCGATTCAGAAGCAGAATCTGGAGGACCGGTTCTGGGAGCTGTGTAACGGCGGCAAGATCCAGTATGTGAAGTATCCGATTGATTATAATAAAGAAGCCATTAAGACACTGGTGCGCCGGGCGATGGACATGGGATTCTATGAAGGGGTGAACCTTTCCCTGGCATATTGCGATGACTGTGGCCATCAGGAGCTGGAGATGGAGGTATGTCCTGAATGCGGCAGCAGGAATCTGACCAAGATCGAGCGGATGAACGGATATCTTTCCTATTCCCGGGTCAAGGGAGATACCCGGTTGAATGAAGCCAAAATGGCAGAAATAGCAGAGAGGAAGTCCATGTAATGCGTTACCATAATATAACAAAAGATGATATGCTTAACGGTGACGGTCTGCGGGCAGTGCTGTGGGTGGCCGGCTGCAATCATAATTGCAAGGAATGCCACAATCCGGTTACCTGGGATATCCGCGGCGGTATCCCCTTTGATGAAGCGGCCAGAGAAGAACTGTTTGCGGAGCTTGCCAAACCGTATGTTTCCGGGATTACCTTAAGCGGCGGTGATCCGCTGCATCCGGATAACCGGGAAGATATTGGCCGGCTGATTGATGAGATCGGCGATCGTTTTCCCAATAAGACGATCTGGCTTTATACCGGATATGACTGGGAGGAAGTGGAGCATTTGCCTTATATAAAGAAGGTCGATGTGGTGGTTGACGGGGAATTCAAGAATGAATTAAAAGATACAAGACTGCACTGGAAAGGGAGTGCCAATCAGCGGGTGATCGATGTTTGGCCGACTTTTATGAAAGGACAGATCGTGTTACATCAAAGTTGAAGGAGAGGAATAAGAAGTGATGCCAGGCATTAAGATTAAATATTTTACGGACCAGATTGAGAAATTGTGTTATGTTGACGGGAAATCGGACTGGATTGACCTGCGGGCAGCGAAGGACCTGGAATTGAAGGCCGGTGAATTTAAACTGATTCCTCTGGGCGTGGCCATGGAACTGCCGGAGGGGTATGAAGCCCATGTGGTTCCCCGCAGCAGCACCTTTAAAAATTTCGGCATTATTCAGACCAATCATATGGGTGTGATTGATGAAAGCTATTGCGGTGACCATGATCAGTGGTTTTTCCCGGCATATGCGCTGCGGGATACGGAAATTCATGTGAATGACCGGATCTGCCAGTTCCGGATTATGGAGCATCAGCCGGCAATTGCATTCGCGGAAGTAGAATGTTTAGGTAATGAAAACCGGGGCGGGCATGGCAGTACCGGTAGAAAGTGATGGATGATGTGGACAATTACAAAAGAACAAGCCGCCCGTCGGGAAACCGGCCGCCATTAACCGGCCAGGCCCGGATGCGGGCGATTGCCAGAAGGAAAAGACGCCGCCGGCAAAGAAGGATCATCCTGGGTACCGGAATCGTATTGCTGCTGGCAATTATCCTGGCGGCCTGGTTTGGTATTTCCAGTTATCGCACACAAAAAAAGCAGCAGGCCTTATTTGCCCAGGGGACAGAATATCTGGATCAGGGCAAATATGATGAGGCAATTGAAATTTTTAATGAATTTCTGGCGATTTCCAAAGAAAAAAATGGAAAACAGGAACAGTTGGTATTACTGTACCGGGCGGAGACAGAATATAGTAAGGAAGATTACCGGGCGGCATTGGCGACCTGTGAAGAACTGATTGCTACAGACGGAGAAAACGATGATTATCGAAAATTACAAAGCTTGTGTCAGCTGAAACTGGGCGACTACGAAGCGGCTCTTACCTATGCACCTAATGCGGCCATCATCTATAACCGGATGGCGAAGGAGGCAATTGACGAGCGACGCTATGAGGACGCGCTGGCGGCGGTGACTAAGGGAATGGCCACCGCTGATGCGGCAGCGATGGCGGACCTGGCATTAAATCAGGCGATTGCTTATGAGAAGTCGGGCGATTTTGCCAGGGCCCTGGAGTTATTTGAAGCATATATTGAAACTTATGGTCCGGATCCGACGGCCGAGAAAGAAATCATCTTTTTGCGGTCTCGTCAGGGAAACAACAATATGTCAGCACAATAGGAGTATGAATGGCAGAATTAATTGAATTAAAAGAAGTAGAGGAGCGGGTAATTCTGATTGCGGTCTGTACTGGCGATGGCGATGATACCCAGGCCGCAGTGGATGAACTGGCGGAGCTGGTCCGGACGGCCGGTGCCGTAGCGGTGGATCAGATGATCCAGAACCGGGAGCAGATTCACCCGGGCACTTATCTGGGAAAAGGAAAGATGGATGAAGTAAAGGCACGCCTTTGGGAGCTGAATGCGACCGGCGTCGTTTGTGATGATGAATTGTCACCGGCTCAGCTGCGAAATCTGGAGGATGCCCTGGACACCAAGGTAATGGACCGGACGATGGTGATTCTGGATATTTTTGCCGCCAGAGCGAACACCAGCGAAGGCAAAATCCAGGTAGAACTGGCTCAGTTAAAATACCGGTCGGCCAGACTGGTGGGCTTGCGTAATTCGCTGTCCCGGCTGGGCGGCGGAATCGGCACCCGCGGCCCCGGTGAAAAGAAGCTGGAGATGGACCGCCGTCTGATTCACGAACGAATCAGCCAGCTGAAGGATGAATTAGATGAGGTCAAACGCCACCGAAGTATCATTCGCAAGCAGCGGGAGAAGGCTCATATACCGATCGCCGCGATTGTCGGTTATACCAATGCAGGAAAATCAACCCTGTTGAATAAGCTGACCAATGCGGAAATTCTGGCAGAAGATAAGCTGTTTGCCACCCTGGACCCGACGACCCGCAGCCTGGAGCTGGAAGGCGGACAGCAGATCTTACTGACGGATACGGTCGGTTTTATCCGCAAACTGCCTCATCATTTGATTGAGGCATTTAAAAGTACGCTGGAGGAAGCGAAATACAGTGATATCATTCTCCATGTGGTAGACTGCAGTAATCCGCAGATGGATATGCAGATGCATGTGGTTTATGAGACCTTGCGGGATTTGGAAGTAAAGGACAAGACGGTTGTCACCGTCTTTAATAAGATTGATCAAAAAGAGAATGGAAGCCTTCCCCGTGATCTGCATGCGGATATGCAGGTTCGGATTTCGGCCAAAACCGGCGAAGGCCTGGATCAGCTGAAGGAGATATTGGGAGCTATTCTGCGAAGCCAGAAACTATATCTGGAACGGCTGTTCTCTTATCAGGAGGCGGGGAAAATTCAGACAATTCGTAAGTATGGTGAATTACTTTCAGAGGAATATGTGGAAGACGGAATTCTGGTAAAAGCATATATTCCGGCCGAATTGTTTGCCGAATTTGCTGGAAAGATATGATTGTGTGAATATGATTGTGCAAACATGATTATGTTCTCACAAAATGAGGTAAAAGAACATAAAACACAATATGTATGATTCTTAGTAAAAAAAGGAAACAAGATATTGTGTTTTTCTCTTTGCTCTGCTATAATCTATTACATAGCGCTGCAAAGTGGCAGTACCCCGGCGCGTCAATGAATTACCAAATTGAAAGTAAGTGTAGGAAGGAGTATTTGGGTTTATGATTAGTGTTATTAAGCGAGATGGTGAGGTTAGCGAATTTGGCCTGAATAAAATTACCGAAGCAATTAAGAAAGCGTTCAAGGCAACCGCAAAAGATTTCAATAATGAAATCCTGGAGTTGTTATCCTTGCGCGTTACGGCTGATTTCCAGAGCAAGATGCAGGATGGCAAGGTGACCGTGGAGCAGATTCAGGACAGTGTGGAGCATGTGCTGGAGCAGGCTGGATATACGGATGTGGCTAAAGCTTATATATTATATAGAAAACAACGTGAGAAAATCCGTAACATGAAGAATACCATTCTGGATTACAAAGAGGTGGTAAACAGCTACGTAAAAGTAGAAGACTGGCGAGTGAAAGAGAACTCTACCGTAACCTATTCCGTAGGCGGCCTGATCTTAAGCAACTCCGGTGCAGTTACCGCTAACTACTGGCTGTCAGAGATCTATGATCAGGAGATTGCCGAGGCTCATCGCAATGCGGATATTCATATTCATGACTTATCCATGCTGACCGGATATTGTGCCGGCTGGTCCCTGCGGCAGCTGCTGATGGAAGGCTTAGGAGGTATTACGGGAAAAATCACCTCTTCGCCGGCCAGTCATTTGTCGGTGCTGTGCAACCAGATGGTGAACTTCCTTGGCATCATGCAGAATGAATGGGCAGGTGCGCAGGCATTTTCTTCCTTTGATACATACCTGGCCCCGTTCGCTAAGGTAGATAAGCTGTCTTATGGGGAAGTGAAAAAGTGCATAGAGTCCTTTATCTATGGCGTCAACACGCCAAGCCGCTGGGGCACTCAGGCACCGTTTTCCAATATTACCCTGGACTGGACCGTGCCGAATGATATGGCGGAGCTGCCGGCCATTGTCGGCGGCAAAGAGATGGATTTCAAGTACAAGGATTGTAAGGCAGAGATGGATATGATCAACAAGGCCTTTATCGAAACGATGGTTGAAGGCGATGCCAACGGCCGCGGTTTTCAGTATCCGATTCCCACCTACTCGATCACCCGTGACTTTGACTGGACCGATACCGAGAACAACCGCCTGCTATTTGAAATGACCTCCAAATATGGCACCCCCTATTTCTCCAACTATATCAACAGTGATATGGAACCAAGCGATGTACGAAGCATGTGCTGCCGGCTGCGGCTGGATCTGCGGGAACTGCGCAAAAAGACCGGCGGGTTCTTCGGTTCCGGCGAAAGTACCGGTTCGGTCGGTGTAGTAACCATCAATATGCCGCGGATTGCTTTCCAGGCCAAGAATGAAGATGATTTCTATGAGAAACTGGACCATATGATGGATGTATCCGCCCGTTCCTTAAAGGTGAAACGAGAGGTTATCACCAAGCTGCTGGATGGCGGCCTGTACCCTTATACGAAGCGGTATCTGGGCTCTTTCGAGAATCATTTCTCGACGATCGGCCTGATCGGAATGAGTGAAGTGGGACTGAACGCCAAATGGCTGGGCAGAGATATGACAGATGAAAGAACCCAGCAGTTCAGCAAGGATGTCCTGAATCATATGCGTGAGCATCTGGTCATGTATCAGGAGGAGTATGGCGATTTATATAACCTGGAAGCAACGCCGGCTGAGTCCACCACTTATCGCCTGGCTAAACATGATGTAATACGTTATCCGGGCATCAAGACGGCCGGCTGCAAAGGGGATACCCCTTATTATACCAACAGCTCTCATCTGCCGGTGGATTACACAGCTGATATTTTTGAGGCGCTGGATGTCCAGGATGAATTGCAGACTCTGTATACTTCCGGTACGGTGTTCCATGCCTTCCTGGGTGAGAAGATGCCTGATTGGCGGGCGGCGGCAGGAATGGTGCGGACCATTGCGGAGAATTATAAGCTGCCATACTATACCATGTCACCCACCTACTCCATCTGTAAAGAGCATGGTTATCTGATCGGTGAGCATAAGACCTGTCCGGTCTGCGGCCAGGAAGCTGAGATCTACAGCCGTATTACCGGTTATTACCGGCCGGTGAAGAACTGGAATGAAGGCAAGAGCCAGGAGTACAAGAACCGTACGACTTATGATGTGGCTCGTTCCGTGCTGAAGAATCATCCGCAGACAGCAGAGCAGATAAAAGCGGCGGCAGAAGAGAAAAAGGCGGCCGGCGGATTGACGGCCGGTACATACCTGTTCACTACGAAGACCTGTCCCAACTGTAAGATTGCTAAGGAATTTTTAAAGGGTACGGCCTATGAGGTAGTGGATGCCGAGGATAATCCGGAACTGACCAGTACTTACGGCATTATGCAGGCGCCCACGTTAGTAGTTGTGAAGGATGGCCTGGTGCAGAAGTTTGTGAATGCGTCGAACATTAGAAAATATACGGAGCAAGGGATGCTTGTATAAAAAATAGTATTTGTTTACAAAACCTTGAAGGGATTCTGTGGTCAGAGCCTTCAAGGTTTTTTTGCCATCTCTTCGTATTCTTTCGGTGTCAGACCGGTGTATTTCCGGAAGACGCGGATGAGGGTATTGGAACTGTTAAAACCAACCATCAGGCTGAGATCTGATATTTTTATGGACGAATCCTGCTCCAGCAGGTGTTTTGCCTGTTCTACCCGATAACTGTTTAAAAAATTCTTAAAGGTGTCATCGCTTAATTTTTTAAACAGGTTACTGCAGTATTTTCCTGATATACCAAGTGCCTCCGCCATATCATCCAGCATAATATCCCGGGAGTAATTATTAAAGATAAACTCCTGCATCTGCTTTAATATCCGGCTGTCAGAATTGTTATTCTGGCATTGAATAGAGGATATAATTTCTTCAATAATCAAATGAATAATTGAAATTATATTAGGCTGGCTCCAGTCAGCATACAGCTGTGCAAAGTCAATGGGATGCTGCAGAAGCTCCTCAGGGGTCGTTTTAAGCTCCTGAAAGATACGGTTTATAGTAGCCAGAAGCATATAGATAAAGTTGCGGAGTGCTTCCGGGGTCAGATTGCGCTGCATAAAGTTTTCCCGGATTAAAAGATCGAAGGAATCCAGGGCTTGTTCATTTCCTTTTGCGATCTGTTGGATTAACCGATTTTCAACCAGTAAAGGGTAATGGTAACCGGTTTTGCCTGAATTCAGGACCGTGTCTGCGGTCAGTATCTCTTCATGGGAATACAGATACTTGTATTCCAAAATCTTCTGAGATTCTAAAAATCCCTGATGTATCTGCTTCATGGAGGTACGGATGCGGCTGACGGCGATCTTGATATTCTGCTCTTCTGGCAATACATTTGAGATGGACAGAATCATCTCTTTGGCTTCTTCCGGTTTTTCGCACTGAATGATTACAGCACAGTCAGATAGAGAAATATTGACATACTGCAGTTTGGCATTTTCGCCAATGGTGGTCAATATGGTATTCTTACAGAAGAAGATATTCTGCTCAATCAGAGGGTCCTCAGATTCCTGAAATTCAAACAAGGCAACACAATACGACTCATCATCCAGGGGAAAGCTGCCGGTGTCCAGACCAAGGAGCAGATCTCTGTAAAAACGTTGAGAGATCAATAAGTTGTTTTCGTTCATTGCCTGTTGGAGTTCTGCTGTAAGTGTTTTTACGGATGCAGTACTTTGCCGGAGAAGATGAAATTCGTCAAATACTTTCCTGTCTTTTGGAAAATCTTTATTTTCTTCGATCAGCTGGCTGACAATTTCTTTTACCGGAGTGTAAAGCCAGGTGCTCAGTTTGCGGAACAGGAACAACATAAGGCTGCTTAACAGTACAAAAGGCAGGAAGATGTACAGGATTACCTGCAGGTATGAAAGCTTCATCGTGTCATAGGAATAAGCAATTTTCCACGGGATATGGGAAAAGCCACTGGAAAAGATAAAAGCTTTTCGATCCTCAATCATATTATAATCCTTCACGGATGCATCTTTTTGAAGCGTGGGGTAAATGCTGTTCCAGTATTCTCTTGCGGTTTCCGAATTTTCCTTATAAGCGATAACAGAAGCTTCATCATAAATGATAAAATTTGAAGTAAGATCAGATATCACCAAGCTGTATTGAGGAACCTTGATGATATATAAGGTGTCTTTTCTGCTGTAAGGGGCCACCGTGAAGTAGTAGAGTTCGTTGATCTGTCCATTTTTATAGGTAGGGACAAGTATCTCCCCTTTCCCTTCGGTAAAATAAGTATAGACCATATCAACCTGATCCGGAGACAAGGTTGTTTCTTCCCGGAAGAATTCTTCTTTTTGGCTGCTGCCCAGAGGAGAAATCACCATGGAGTCAGAAGTAATGTGAGTGACGGCAGCATATAAGGGGATGGTTGGATACCGGGTTAATAAAAGGTTCAGCTTTTTTTTGACCATATAGGCATAGTAAAAATACTGTGACTGGTCGGAAGCACTGCTCCAGAGCTTGATATCCGGATCACTGAGCAGATCCGTCCGGGCTGAGTGGATTATGGTAAAGGTCATCTCCGCTAAGGTGTTGCTGGAATTGACCGACTGCTTTAATGAGTCGCAGTATTGGTTTTTAAACGATGTTTGGATAAAAAAACTGATGCTTATGATAAAAAGAAGGGCAAATAACATGCCCAGCGAGATAAAAACCCATTTTAATTGTTTCTGATATTTTCCGTTATTCATAACACTCCCCCAAAAACAAAATCAAACCTTATAAGAAGCATATAATAATAGCGTTTTATTGTCAACCGGATAAGGGTAAAACAGTAGAAATGATGATAAGTAGAAAAATGGTGATTTACTTTTTGAGCCAGATATGGAAAACTAAAGGAAATCAAAACGGAAGGAACGAATATTATGAAGCAACGAAGAAGCAGTTTGAAAAGAGACTGGCAGTTGTGGGTACTGGTCATGCCGCTGTTATTATGGTTGTTTTTCTTCTCGTTAAAACCATTAAATGGAATCGCTATCGCATTTTTAAAGTACAGTCCGTTTAAGGGAATTACAGGAAGTGATTTTATCGGACTTAATAACTTTAAAGATTTGATGTTTGGTCCATCAAAAAATTTATTTTGGAGAGCGTTTAAGAACACGGTTTTAATTAGTACCTATGGATTAGTATTTGGTTTTCCGGTTCCGATTATATTGGCACTTCTATTCCATGAACTGCGAAATACCAAATATAGAAACCTGGTTCAGACGGTTACTTATGCGCCTCATTTTATTTCCGAGGTAATTGTATCCAGTCTTGTCTTAACGATGCTGGCTCTCAATACCGGATTATTTAATGTTGTGTTCGAAAGAATCGTGACCTTTTTTGGCGGTAATTATTCACAAATTCATTTCATGGCAAAGTCACAGTACTTTAGAGGGATTTATACTTTGTCCGGTATATGGAAGGAAGCGGGATTCGGTTCGATTGTATTCTTCTCGGCTTTATGCGGAATTGCACCGGAGCTGTATGAGGCCGCGAAAATGGATGGAGCCAGCCGGTTCCGCCAGATATGGCATATCAGTATTCCGGGAATCATGTCCACGATTGTTATCATGCTGATTATCCGGGTGGGCAATATTTTGAATGTCGGATATGAAAAAGTCCTTCTTTTATATAATACGGAGATTTATGATACGGCAGATATTTTAAGTACATTTACCTATCGTCTGGGTATTGCTAACAATCCAAACTACGGACTTTCCACAGCAGCCAGCCTGGTAAACTCTCTGGTAGGTTTCGCAATGGTGATAGCGGCCAATAAAATCTCCAGAAAACTATCTGAGACATCGTTGTGGTAAGGAGGAGCTATGGGAAGAAAATTTAAGGCAGACAAATTATTTGATATTGTAAATTTTTTAGTATTGACATTGTTTGGTTTGGTGTGCTTTTACCCGTTAATCTATGTGCTGGCCTGTTCGTTCAGCCTGGGGTCGGCGGTTGATGCAGGTAAGGTTCTGCTGCTGCCAAAGGGGTTTCATCTTGAGTCATACAAACAGGTTCTGGGAGACCGGCAATTCTGGGTATCCTATGGAAATACCATTTACTATACGGCATTTGGTTCTCTGTTTAGTATGGTAGTAAGTACACCGGCGGCTTATGTGTTGTCAAAGAAACGGTTTAAACAAAGAAAGATGATTAACATGCTGCTTTCTTTTACGATGTGGTTTACACCGGGATTTATTCCTTTGTATCTGAATTATACATCCTTAGGTACTACCAATAACCGAGTCATGATGTTGGTTTCCTTTGGTATTCAGGCTTTTTACATTATTCTGCTGCGAAACTATTTTGAGGCGGTACCGGAAGAAATGGAAGAATCCGCTATGATCGATGGCGCAGATGACTTTACATGCTTTTTAAAGATTTATCTGCCGCTGTCAAAGCCGGCGATGGCAACGGTCTGGCTCTACTATGCGATGTCCAGATGGAATGGTTACTTCTGGTCGATTGTTCTATTAAAGGATATGAACAAGATACCGCTTCAGGTATACTTAAAGCAGAAGATCATCGATCAGTCGCTGGTCTGGGAATATGCATCTTCCATTGGCGGACAGAAGTATTCCTATAACACAATTATATATGCACTTGTAGTTTGTTCCGTCATACCAGTATTGCTGGTATTTCCATATATACAAAAATTCTTCACAAAAGGTGTTATGGTTGGCGGTGTAAAAGGATAAGAATGGAGGCTATTATGAGAAAGAGAATTACAGCAACAGGCCTGGCCTGTGTGATGCTGACTGCAAGTCTGGCAGGATGCGGAGGAAACTCGCAGGTTAAGACAAATACCCAGACCCGGGATCAGACAGCAGCAGGTACGGCGGCAGAACAGGGTGAATCGGTGGAACTGAAAATCCACTATCATTCCAACAACAAGTATACGATTTTGGATGCAAATGGAAATACGTTACCGGTTTTTCAGTTGGCAGAAGAGAAGGCAAATGTTAAACTGGTGAACACGGCCAATCCGGTTGCGCAGAAGTCGGAAGAAGAGTTTCAGCTTCAGGCAACTGAAAAATTTCCGGCAGATATCTACGGCGGGGCAAACCTGAAGGGACCGATCTTTACCTATGCATTGCAGGGAGCATTTCTGCCACTTAATGATTTAATTGAAAACCATGCTCCGAATGTCAAGAAATATCTGGCAGAAAATGAAGAAATCCGGAAAGCTCTGACAGCTCCCGATGGAAACATCTATATGTTGAATTACGTTCCGGACGGAGAAGCAGGCCGTGCATACTTTATCAGAACAGACTGGCTGGAAGCACTTGGTTTGGAGACACCTGCCAACTTTGAAGAGTTGGAAGCGGTTTTGTATGCATTCCGCAACAACGATCCGAACGGTAATGGGCTAAAGGATGAAATTCCTTATTTTAATGACAAGTTTGAGGAAATGATTCGTCTTGCTAACCTGTGGGGCGCAAGAGTTTATGGATTTGATTCATTTAAAGATCGGATTGTTTTAAGCGACGATAACCAGATGTATCATGCGTGGACAGCACCTGAATTTAAAGAAGCATTGATTGGTATGAACAAGTGGTATGAGGATGGCATCATCGATCCGGAGGTTTTCACCAGAAAACAAAATACAGCCAGACAAACGTTATGGGCAAAGGATAATGTTGGCGGTATGACTCATGAATGGATCGCATCTACAGCCTCCTATAATTATAATGAAGAGTTATTGAAAGCAGTGCCGGATTTCAAAGTAAACGCTTTTCTTCCGGTTAATAAAAATGGGGCAGCGTTTGAAGAACATCAGAGAGCTTTAGTTAAGCCTGATGGCTGGGCAATTTCTTCAAATTGTAAGAATCCTGAGGCGGCTATCCGCTTTATGGATTGGTTCTTTACTGAAGAGGGAAGAAGAGCCATCAACTTTGGTATTGAAGGTGAGACCTATGATATGGCAGACGGTAAGCCCATCTTCAAAGATGAAGTATTGAATGAGGGCGGTGTGCAGGTGTATCTGCAGATAAATTATGGTGCACAGTACCCGATCGGCTTCGCTCAGGATTTTGCTTATGAAGAGCAGTGGACGGTACCAGAAGGTATGGAGGCATATAAGATGTATATTGATGAAGGCATTTATACCAAGCCTTATACTCCTGTTTTAAACCTGACCGAGGCGGAGACAGAAACCTATGATCAGTATCTGACCGTATTGAATGAATATCAAAATGAGCGAATCAGTGCATTTATTACAGGAAAAGAAGATATAGAGACCGGATGGGGCAGCTATGTAGAAAAATGTAAAGAACTGGGTTGTGAAGAATTAGTCCGGATATATCAGGATGCGTACGGCAGATATTGCGCTGAGTAATGTCAAAAAGCAGTAAAAGATGAGGAAAACAATTATGAAACATACGCTTCAAACAATGCGGCAGCATATGGTACAGCTGTTCTGGAAAATCGCAGCAGAACAGAAGGAGATTACGCTCGACGGTGTCTGGGGATACAATGAAAAAGCACAGTTTGTGGGTGGTAAGGTTATCAATTTCAGCTGTTATGTCGTATTGGAACTATTGAAGGATACAGCGGATTATGATCGCGGGCTGAAGGCTTTAAAGGATGTGATCCGCATGGTGTCGGATATGCCGATGGAAACCTGGGGAATCTTAAATGGCGTGACCGGGCTTCGCCGCCTTTGGCTGGCCGGACTGCTGAAGCAGACGGTGGATGAAGATACCATGATGCTTTTGAAGAAGGCGATGGACTGGAGGACTTTTGTCGATGTCGACGATAATTATGCGCTGATTCAAAAACCCACCAACTACTACGGTGTAGCCTTTGGCATTGCCAGATACCGGGAGCTGCTTGGCTGGGAGGCGGAAGGATACAGCCAGATT
>Ga0153999_1000727_pt1 | contig 13972 bp, 10 predicted proteins | sample TSNC083MetaG_FD_104675 | JGI IMG/M metagenome (GOLD analysis project Ga0153999, IMG submission 104675) | Attine ant fungus gardens microbial communities from North Carolina, USA - TSNC083 MetaG | ecosystem: Host-associated > Fungi > Mycelium > Unclassified | place: USA: North Carolina, Lumber... | reverse complement strand
TAATCCCGGATCTGCATTTCCTGGGGCAAAATATCTTTCATACCGGTGACCGGCTTCTTAATTAATGCCATAACTGGTCTCCTTACTCTTTTTTTCGTTCCTTGATTATAGCACAAGGGTTCTGGCTTGTCTATGCGGGAGCGCGGAAAAAAATTCTTGAAATTTTCGTCAGGAGTGTTATACTATTTTCTAAGGAGATATAGCTCAGCCGGGATGAGCGTTCGCTTCACACGCGAGAGGTCGTGGGTTCGAGCCCCACTGTCTCCATTTACTGAAAAGTCTGGAAATACCGCCGATCCTCAACAAAAATGTGGGTTGGCTGTATTTTATTTGATATAAGTACATTATTCTGCGATAGCTTTTTATCATATTTTTACAACACGATATCACATAAAATACAACACGTCTGTGCTAGCCTGTCCTGTTCGGCTTCGCATAAAAAAAGTCCCGGATCTCTCCGGGGCAGGTAGAAATTTTAATTAAATTGTATATTCGACAAAGGGGGCGGTGGCAAGCCCCCCTCCCTTTGCGTTCCTTAAGTCATTCCAATGGCTTCTTTTATTTTCTTTACTTCTCCGTCCAGGTGATTTACTTTAAGTTGATACATTGTGTTTGAATGTAGGGTTTTAAGTGCTTCATCCAACTTTCTGTCAAGTATCATGTGTCCTTCTGCTATCACTTGTATGTTTTGGTTCGTTTCATTTTCAAGGGTGATCTTCACTTCTTTAATTTCCTTTAGGATAAGATCCAGCTTTTCACTATCTGTCATTGTAGCCCTCCCGAAGCAGGGGAGCGGAGGTAAGCTCCCCCTTTGCTCATCCTTATGTCATATCTTCGATTCGTTCTTATAGCTTTCTTAATTCATTTTCCAGGTGGTTCACCCGAATCAGCAGTATTTCCTTTTCATTCCCTGCCTTTAGCACTTTATCCGGTTCTTCCATTTCAATTCCCACGTCTATGTTCTTGTTAAGATCTTGCCCTTCCTTAACTCCCCTTATTATAGCATATTTATACTATGCACCAACGACATATTTACACTTTATTCATTTTTTCTTCGATGGCTGCCGTTATAAAAGCAGATAGCGATTTGTACCCAGCAGCGTCTGCCGCAGCTTGCCATTCTGCCTTCCTGCCCTTTTCTGCCATTACCGTAATGCGGTCGTACTTTTCCTTCTGGTACTCATTTACATATTTGAATGCTGCTTTCTTGTCCGCAAAAGCCAACACACCACCTCCTTTTATATTAGGATATCACACACTTGTGCGGATTGCAAATGGCATTTTATAATATTTTTAAACTTTTTTATAAAAATGCTAGGCGGAATATTTTCTATTTAAATATATTTACACGTATTATTTTGTAAGATATAATGATGTCGGGGGCAAAAGGTATTGACAAATATATCAAGTCGAAGCAAAATGTACTTGCAAGCAGCACGCTGATTGGATATAATAAAGTGCGTAAGCAATGCGCGGGTATTGCTCGTATCCGTTCCTGACGGCCAAACCGCCTTAACGAATGCAGAGATTTTGGGGTTTGAGCCCACTGTCTCCATTTCTTCTTAAATATAAATATTGCATACGGGCTCGTAGCTTAGCTGGGAAAGCGCTGCGTTCGCAACGCAGAGACCGAGGGTTCGAATCCCTTCGGGTCCATGAGAGAGGCCGGTGATCATAAGATCACTGGCTAATTTTTATTTCAATACATCTCGTTATCAATAAGGAAATAAAGCAGATTTCAATCCACGCTCCCGAGGGGGAGCGACTGCTATTGAATCTGTTCCCTTTTTGGCACACTTATTTCAATCCACACCGTCCCGAAGGACAGTGACGCCAGAAACTCCGCCTCTTTTTTTGACCCGGCAGTATTTCAATCCACACCGTCCCGAAGGACAGTGACTATAATGGCACGATTGGTCAAGAATCAAACGGTATTTCAATCCACACCGTCCCGAAGGACAGTGACTGGATTGCGTTATAGCTTGCGATTGCGTATTTATCATTTCAATCCACACCGTCCCGAAGGACAGTGACCTCCATTGCCTGTTTCATGGCGGCGGCAACAATATATTTCAATCCACACCGTCCCGAAGGACAGTGACCGCGGTTCCGTTAAAGGTAATGAGGCCCGTTTTATTTCAATCCACACCGTCCCGAAGGACAGTGACGATATAACCATCTCTCCGATATGCTTCCAAGCACATTTCAATCCACACCGTCCCGAAGGACAGTGACTAACCTCCGATATCTTCCTCCACTCGGCGACCGTATTTCAATCCACACCGTCCCGAAGGACAGTGACTCCTACTCTGGGTATGTCCTACTCTGGTCATGACACATTTCAATCCACACCGTCCCGAAGGACAGTGACAAGCATCGCCGTTGTAGCGGTCGCCGCTCACTGTATTTCAATCCACACCGTCCCGAAGGACAGTGACCCTGCCCGACCAGCAGCCCGCCCAGTTTCATCACATTTCAATCCACACCGTCCCGAAGGACAGTGACTATTTCGGGATGTTTGTGAGGTGATACGATGGAAATTTCAATCCACACCGTCCCGAAGGACAGTGACTCTGACGAGGAGGGAAACGCATGGAGATAATAGATTTCAATCCACACCGTCCCGAAGGACAGTGACCCGTATTTCGGCATCTGGGCATCTCCTTTTTATATTTCAATCCACACCGTCCCGAAGGACAGTGACTTCCAGTGCTTCGACGCTTTCTTTCACCAGTTTCATTTCAATCCACACCGTCCCGAAGGACAGTGACTGCTCCTGCACCTGCATCCACCAACGCCTGAACATTTCAATCCACACCGTCCCGAAGGACAGTGACGGACGCCGGTATATAACCCCTCTGATACATCATCCATTTCAATCCACACCGTCCCGAAGGACAGTGACCTTCAACTCCTTATGGCGTAGCGGTATTGAGGTATTTCAATCCACACCGTCCCGAAGGACAGTGACGTGACTGGGAGCTTGTCAGCGAGGCACCAGAAATATTTCAATCCACACCGTCCCGAAGGACAGTGACCTTTAAGCGGTACCAGTCCGCTCCTTCACGGACATTTCAATCCGCACCGTCCCGAAGGACAGTGACGACATAACCATCATGGATTACTTCTCCATAGTTATTTCAATCCACACCGTCCCGAAGGACAGTGACATCCTCCGCAGCAGTTAACGCTACTGCTGTGATATTTCAATCCACACCGTCCCGAAGGACAGTGACGCCTGAGTAATATATTTGCCATATATTCTTTGGTATTTCAATCCACACCGTCCCGAAGGACAGTGACGGGTTCTGCTTATGTTACCGGGGGTTCTGGAATATTTCAATCCACACCGTCCCGAAGGACAGTGACTTAACCGGAAACATACGGCTTATCACCCCCTTAATATTTCAATCCACACCGTCCCGAAGGACAGTGACCTGGAATTTTTCATATGCCTCTTCAGTTAGCATATTTCAATCCACACCGTCCCGAAGGACAGTGACATTGCCTTGGTGCGTCCGGTCTGACGAGGAGGGATTTCAATCCACACCGTCCCGAAGGACAGTGACCGTATTTCGGCATTCTAGGCATCTCCTTTTTTGATATTTCAATCCACACCGTCCCGAAGGACAGTGACCTTTGGGATTGCCGCCCTCAAACACCTGCTTGTCATTTCAATCCACACCGTCCCGAAGGACAGTGACCCTTTTTGGAGCTTCATGCGACAAAAAACTAAATATTTCAATCCACACCGTCCCGAAGGACAGTGACCCCTTGGATCGTCTAATAGAGTTGATGCTATTGTATTTCAATCCACACCGTCCCGAAGGACAGTGACGTCTTTGGAGTACACATATCCGTCAGCCCGTGCGTATTTCAATCCACACCGTCCCGAAGGACAGTGACCATTCAGCGTATTTGTTTGAGCCGGCAGGGAAGAAATTTCAATCCACACCGTCCCGAAGGACAGTGACTTCGAAGATGGGTCCAAGTACTTTACCGCAAAAATTTCAATCCACACCGTCCCGAAGGACAGTGACCGGCGGCGTGTCACCGTCAGTATAGATCATGTATATTTCAATCCACACCGTCCCGAAGGACAGTGACAAATACTGGCCGTCCAAGCCGTCCAGCGACGTATTTCAATCCACACCGTCCCGAAGGACAGTGACTATACAGTCTACTTCTCCGGCTCACGTGGCGTATATTTCAATCCACACCGTCCCGAAGGACAGTGACGAAATGCACAGGAACAGCTTACAAGTGTACAGACATTTCAATCCACACCGTCCCGAAGGACAGTGACCCCTCATAGCGGTCAATAGGGATCTGCCAGTCAGCATTTCAATCCACACCGTCCCGAAGGACAGTGACCCAAGCCATCAGGATCAGCGAGGAGTCCGCTAGAATTTCAATCCACACCGTCCCGAAGGACAGTGACACCGGAGCGCGCTGCCATCTTCTCCCATGCAACGCATTTCAATCCACACCGTCCCGAAGGACAGTGACAATTTGGGGAACACCGATAGACGGCAGCCAACTATTTCAATCCACACCGTCCCGAAGGACAGTGACGCCGCTGACGGCATTTCCGAGGGATCCCCAGTCATTTCAATCCACACCGTCCCGAAGGACAGTGACGAAATCACAAATCCGACAGGTATAAGACCAAACATTTCAATCCACACCGTCCCGAAGGACAGTGACGGTCAACACGCTTGCCGAGAGAAGCCCTTACGTATTTCAATCCACACCGTCCCGAAGGACAGTGACGGCAAAACCACATACTATTGATCTATAACTTATGCGATTTGCACAAAATTATTTACTTTTATAATAATTTTTATCAAGTTAATCCTCAATTCTAATAGCAAAACAGCACTCTAATAGATAATACATACCAAATATCAGTGCGAATCTCACAGCATTTTCATGTTCACTTACCATTCGCACTACATGATTAATGGTTCAGTAACATCAAAACTCGTCTTGGCACCTATGTGTTCTATTTTACTCTTATAGTTTTTACCAAGGTTGTAAAACCTAAGGCTATCCACCTCTTTATCTATTATACTCTCCAATGTTGCTTTCACTTTCCGAAATTTTGTAGCATCCATATTACATTCAAACACAGAGTACTGTACTCGTTGACCACAATTCACACACTCTTTGGCGACTTTTCGCAATCGGCTCTTACCTAATGCTGTTTCAGTATTTACATCATATGTTATCAATACAAGCATAATCTACACCTACTTCCAAAAAAAGGGGGGATACTCATCTAAATCTCCCCGCATATACCGTGCCAGTAATAGTGCTTGAATGTGCGGTGCTATTCCCCATTCTATTTTCTCGCCAAGAAACGGATGGGTAATCGGTTCTTTCTTTTTGTTCTGCCAATGAGTTAGAAACGTTTTTCTCGTTTCTTCATCCATAACCACCGCACCATTTTCTTTTTTCAGAAAACCTGAATTATTGATCACTTTTTTGTTAATTAGAGTGAGAACAAACCGGTCTGCCATTATACATCTAAATTCTTCCATCAAGTCAAGCGCTAGCGATATTCTGCCTGGACGATCTGTATGATAAAATCCAACATAGGGGTCTAGCCCTACCGTCTCAAGTGCTGACGCACACATCCCGGCCAACAGGGAATAGGCAAAAGACAACATTGCATTGACATTATCAAGCGGCGGTCTTCTGTTTCTTCCTGTGAATGTAAATTCCTCCTTTTGCTGCAAAATTAAATCATCAAATATCGAAAAATAAATAGATGCAGATTCTCCTTCAATTCCTAATAACTGCTCTGCATTTTGGCAACTCCGAATTCTATCAAGATTGTTCTTAAGAAAGATCGATTTCCCTTTCATTTTATCAACATCAATGCGCATTGGATAATCTCTTGTTGCGCGCTCCAATATCCACCTACTATTATATACCTTTCCGAGGACAAAATTTTTAGCGATTGACAGTCGTTTTTCCTTGTCATCACTAATGCGGTATTGCTCCTTTCTTAAGATGACATTTCCACGTACTTCCCCAGATACACGTGCCAAAAACCTGCCATTTCCTGACATAAATGTCAGCGCTACATCGCGTTTCGCACAGGCTCCCATCAACGCCGGGCTCGCCCCAGTATAGCCAAAAGTTATTATCCCATCAAGGTTGTGAAGTGGGACTCTCCCCACTTCGCTTTTTCCTTCTTGCACAACAACGTTTTCTCCATCAAGAGAAAGATATCTGTCTTCCGATGTAACATACAATGTATTAAGCAAATGCTTCATGCTTAATCCTCCTCTCCCAAGATGGAATTAATGTATTTTGTGCCTGACTTGTCGCTATTAATAGCCGGCAGACAAATATCCTTTAAGGAACACGCATTACAGCTTTTCCTCCGTTTGACCTTAGGCGTGTATTGCCGCGTACTATACTGGTGCATTTCCTCAAACATTTCCCGGACCCTTTCCCTAAGCTCTGTATCAAATGCTATTTTCACGCGATGCCGCGTGCTGCCATAGTATAGATAACCCTGCGCTATCTCAGTGCATAGCATTTCCTCCAGACAGAGTGCCTGTGCAGTCAGCTGAAGCTTATCCTCATCAGACTGTTTTGGTTCCCCACGCTTATACTCTATTGGGATCACTATATACTTTCCTTCATAGCCATTCAGCGGAACACCTTCAGTGGTCTTATGATACTCAACGATATCACACTCACCACTTACCCCCATCTCACGGGAAAAAACCGGCACTGCCCTGTTGATTATAACCGCGCCTCTTTTTTCATTGCGAAAGGTGTCATGGGCTTTTTCATGAAGTAGTTTTCCTTCAACCGTGCGGACATTTTCCAGCCATTGCATTTCAATATACGATAGAGCCCACTGGCGCCTACAAAATGCAAAATGTTGAATACCTGATAATTGCAGATAGTCTTCTTCCCTATACATAGTCATAAATTTCGGGCGCTGGCAATCCCTCGATTGGCTGCAGTATAATTTCATAGTCCATAATGGATTTTGGCATTTCCGACTTTGATTTAATTTGAATACTTCGATGCACCTTGGCGGTTGAAACATTCGGTGTCTTTTCGTCATGCTGCCACCAAAAAACCTTGCAGACCTCCATGCTTCCATCCGGTCTGGCGGAGGATGCATCATTCTCAAAAAGTGTCTGAAGAGCCCTCTTAAGCAGCTCAGCATCTTCTTGTGAAAATCCTGTTTTCTCCGCTAGTTGCACATTGACGCTTCCCTTAATCATATATAAACCAAATCCGATCCTGTGTTTCATTCCCATTGTGTCCGACGCCTTAGAATCTTTTCCAGCTTCGCTATTGACACTTTTTGTAATCTGGGTACTAATAATATCAACCGGCGACAGCGAAATTGCCTGCCGAATTGATACCGGTCCACGGACACCTAGCGATACATCGACGCCTTTAAAAGCAAATACCTGCCCAAATGCCCTGACATCAATCCATTCTTCACAAGCTATCTTACTGCAAATATCCCGATCTGCCTTTTTTCCTTTGCTCGTTTCTGCTTTCAACTGCTCACATCCATCCGCGCGCTCCTTCAAACTTTTGAATCCATCGTCTGAACGGTCATCCGATTGCACAAATACTTTTTCTCCTAAATCTTGAAATCGGTTACGCACTTTCCGCTTAATACACACATCTGAAATTTCCCCATAACCTTCATATGTTTCTCTTGGGCGATTTCCATTCAACGGATCACCATTGGGGTTAGCATCGGTTGCCGATACGATTACTGCAAAATCAATTTTCCCTTTTAATTTACTCATTTATATATCCTCCATATTATTTATTTTCTTCTAGTTCACTTATTGCTTTTTCATCTTTTTTCTTTTTCATTTCATGAATCTGGTTAAAATACCCCAGCAAATACAGTCCTTCTAATTTTGTATTATTTTCGAAACTCGCCACTGTAAATTTATCTTTTATCTCCTCAATCATATTTAAGTAATATCTACGTAAACCTATGTCCATTTTATTAAGATACGGCTGGATTCGCTCAAAGACCATCTGCCAGGTCTGATATGGGCGCTGCGAAAAAGCTTGCATGTATCTGCTTGCATTTGTCACCCGTTTTTTTTCATCCTCCGTATAGGTTGAGTATTCAACCCTGTCCGCTACTGCCAGCAAACGGCCATACAAGTAACTGCGGTCAGTGCTCTTTAAATTCATCTCCAAAGTCCATTCCCCCTCTTTTGTTTTGTTCCTGTTGGCTTCTTTTTTTATCAGGGCGCAAGCAATACAAAGCACCTTTTCCCAATTATATCTTTTGTCATATGACTGTGGTGATGATGCGTTGACTGTAATCCTCCGAATCATATCAACCGGCACCCTTTTTCGCTCAGAGATACAGGGAAGCAGACGTCTGCAAGCATTGGCATATAACTTTTTGTTATTCACAGTCAAAATGCCATTTTGTTCGGTACCATATATACTCAGTACAATATCAGTAACGCCTGCCATCCCAAAGTAGCGGTAATACTTTTCATCTTTAAACTTGACCTGCTCCCAGAAGCAGGATTCATGCCAGTATTTGATGTTCTCCAGATATCTCGCAGAATCAAAGACTTTATTTTCGACCAGCGCCAATCTCCCCGTTGTGGCGGCGTCCAGAGCGAGCAAAACAACCCTTGAGGTATCATCCAGACGATTTCCATATCCGCGCATCGCTGCCCCGAACTTCGCCGCTGCGATTTCGCCCGTCTGCACTTCGGCCTCATCATCCATCGCCTCCATGTACCAGTCAGTATCCTCCAGCAAACCTTCCGTATCACTCAGATTATCCGTATCCTCATTCCATTTTGGTATTGCCTGCAAACCCGTCTCCCATACAACAATATATAATTCGTCTACGGAATAGCCCTGACGGCGGATAATCCACTTAAGCGCATTTTGTACCTTCTGGGATGCTTCATATCCGATTGAAAATGCCTGTTGCTTATCTTCAAATCTACCGCGAAACGTGTAATTTGCATCATCATTGGAAGATATGAGTTTGGCACCGTCACCCTCATGACGAATTTTCTTCGGCTGTAAATAGGTTACCGGCACTGTTTCGCCGGTCAGATAGCATAAATCCTTATTTTCCAATGTTGAAAAATAATACTTAATATAGGATTCCTGTAAAGTCTTATCTAACCAGCATTCCTTAACCTGGCTGTCATCCAAAATTCTAAAGCGGATAAAAGCATCCTTGATATCAATTCCTTGTATCTTTTCTTTTTCATCAAAAAGTCCCTCCTCATCAAGAGGTATGATTTTGTACCCGGCAAGGTCTCTGATCAGCCTATCCTTATTCAAATAAACATACAGTGCGTTAACTTTATCGTGAGAGTAGTTGGAACTTTTCCACTTCTTAAGATTCTCCATGTATTTTTGATGGTTTTCCGTAAAATCTTTTGGTTTCTTTTCCTGCCGGTAGAATTCCATATAGTCGCCCGCCAGATACTTCAAATTATCGCAAAATGGATGCGGCGCTACGGCCTGGGTGCGGCTGCCAGACCCTTCCGTAACCGGTATAATGGTTAATTTATCTAAACCCGACACTGCATCCGCACGAATAAAATTTCCGTCACCATCAATTGTAACGGTAATTTGCGCAGTAACCGTTGTATGAAAAACGGGCAGCAAAATCAGCGGCACTTGCTCCTGCTTCTTGCCTACGCTTTTTTCCACAAACTTAACATCACCGGCAATACTCTTATTTTTCTCATACAATTCATATAATTCATTGATCCAGTTCATTCACGCCTCCTTTCCAAACTCTGATAGACCGGAAAAGTTGGAAGCATCAAATACTCTAATATCCATCGTTTTAATCATTTTCTTCTCAATACAAGCTTCCGGTCTGGCAAATTCAATGATTCCTTTCTTCATCACCGGCTTCCAGAACCTTACTGTCATATTCCCCTTATCTTCATCAAGGAACGCTTCATCCGCATAAGTAATTCCATGATACATTATCCCATAGTCAACCTCACCGACACCAGTATCGTAATATCCTTCCCCCTCTCCAAAGGTACAAGGTTCTACATCGCCCTGACATTCCCGGGTTCCGAGAAAGATATCTCTTCTTCCGCCTCGCTCAATCATTCGCCTGGCAATATTATGGTGTTTGTGCTCATTTCGGTCTCCTTCCAGCTCCGGACGATTCATATTCCACTCAAAGTGAGCCGACACTTGATACCTTACATCCTTTAAATATGTGTAATATGCCAATTCATTTCCGCCGTTGAATTTAACCGGGCGTATTCCTTTGGTCTCCGTCTGGATCGGATTCATTACCCGCACCTTATCGATGAACCAAATCAGGGTGGGCTTCCAATAAATCGAATGTAACACCCCCTTTAGTGCTTCATATGTCGGAATGTGATAACTCGTTTTTTCTCCTCCGACTCTCAAGATCGGATCGGAAAAAAGTGCACTTTCCCCTGTCACCTGAAACATCACCATATTTCTAATCATTATCTTCTCCTCCTTTCATGTGCATTCTCTAAACATCCATTGGACTTATGAAATTAGATTTGACATGCATGTGGCCTCCTCACTCACCCCATAGTCCTCACTATACCGATCCTTATTTAGGACTAAAATGGTTTCTTCGCAAATCCGATAGATCAAACTTCCTAATTCATTCTTTAAATTATTGGAGATGGAAACTGTATAAGACTGTAATACCTGCAGCTTTCCTTTTTTATCTTTAAAAGAGCTACGAACATCTGACAGCAAATCAATTGCCTGCTGCGCCTGTTCATCATAAGCTATGACAATATCGACCCGGCCGTCTTCCGGTATGACTTCGAATAAACGTCCGGCCGTCTTAAATGAATGTGTTAAAAACATTTTACCGTAACCTGGGTTTTGCTGTTTCTTTTGCTGTTCTAATTTACTGTTACCGGAAAACAATTGCACCAATGAATCAGAAACACCGTCTGCGCTAATAATATAATTCATCTTTTCCTTACATCGTTCATAATACATCTTATAAAACAGCTTAATTGCAGGGTCAGAATCCAGCCTCTGATCAAAATCTTCCGGTCTCTTATGGTACTCATAAAGCAAATCCCGCATCACTATTTTTTCATCATCTACCCCATCGAGCCTGGAAGTATTCTCAAGCCCAGATGACAATTCCACAATATAAAGCTTTCCTACGGGGATGGTGGCATTCCGATTTACCCGCCCGGCTGTTTGAATAATGTGATCCAGACCAGATAAGGAACGGATACCACATTGAAAGGATATATCAACTCCCGCCTCAATTACCGTCGTACTTACACAAATCACTTTCACCTCTGCTTTTAGACTCTCTCTTAATTCCTCCAACTTTTCAAGTCGGTGTTTAAGACACATATTGGTGCTGATATGGAAAAAACGATACCCTTGCTCCACGAGTTTTTGACACTGTTTTACCGCCATAAAAACATTCCTGGCGCACATTTTAGTGTTTACTACCACTAACACTTGCTTTTCCTGCAGTGCCGTTTCTTCAATAAAGTTGGCAAACTGTTCCAAACTCATTCCACCGGGATGCAGGTCCGTCTTATCCTGGATATGGGTTCTGAAAAACATCGGGTGATGAATGATATCTGCTGAGATTATCTCCTCCGGCACTAATAATTTCTTCCCCGATAACTCGTCAAATGGCGGTTGTGTGGCAGAGCAAAGTACAACTGACGAGCCGGCAAACTGTGTCAAAAAGTTAATTGCCATATTAAAAAGAACTGTAATTCGCATTGGTATCGCCTGTACTTCATCGAGAATGATCACGCTATTGCACAGACTATGCATGCGCCGAATTGATTTTGTTCCGCCGTCAAACAGCGTATTTAAAAACTGAACTGCTGTCGTAGCAACTATGGGCACATCCCAATTTGCCGCTAAGACCTCATATCTTTCTTTTTTATCTTCCTCTGCTTCTTCGAACATTACATTACTGTGATGCTCCAAAACATACTCTTTATTTCCCACTGCCGAACGGATAGTCTCTGCGTTTTGATCCAGTAATGTGCAGTAAGGCGCCACATATATTATTTTGCTCTTTTGATCTGCTATCGCTTTTTCGATTGCAAATCTTAATCCCGACAAGGTCTTTCCGCCTCCGGTCGGCACGGACAAACGAAACAATTTGCCGCTCTTCTGCCCCGCCACTCGGCATTGATTTGATATTTCCTTTCTTAAATCATAAAGCGAATTACTATCCTTCAATTGACTGATATGGTATTCCAACTGATCCCGACACTGTTTCCAAATATTCGTTCTTGCTTCACACTTCTGTGCGATTTCCTTGCTCTTGAAATCTATTCCAGACATAAAGTGATAGGTATCCATTCGGTCTGCATCAATAAGAAGTGAAAGCAGCACCCTTTCATACATACCAAAGTAAAATGCCGGATTACCATACATATTCTTCACTTTCGATCCCATGATAAATCGTTTGATTTTATTTTTAAGAAGCTGATAGTCATTTTCTGCTTCTTTAACTTTATCTGTCGTCTGCTCAAGTGAAAAAAAAGTTTTAAAACTCCTTTCCACACCAACGCGTTTCTCTTCATTTCCTAACCGGTACCGAAAAACATCTTCCCCTCTGCTATTGTCAAATACATCAATCAATCCGTGATGCGCATAGACAGCATATTGAAGAAATTGCGAAAAGTTAGCATCTTCACAAATCTGATCTAGAAAATATCCTCCAGCCGTGGAATGATCAACGGATCCCCTTTGCACCGGCTTATCCGCTATTGCATCCGCCATATACTGCCCGAAGGCCGGTGTGTATTTCCCCAGATCATGCGCTCTTCCGATGCACCATGCCATTCTATTTAGTTCCGTTATTTCCGACAGAGCAGTGGCGATATCGGCAACATTTTGAAGATGATCTTTGTTGGATTGAACAACAATGTATTTTTCCCCACTCTCACTTTCTTCTTTACGAAAGTGAGAAACGGAAGAATCATACGGTTGATTATTCTGCTGCTGTTGATTAATTACTTGCGACTGCTGCTGTTGATTCATGCATCCCCCTTAGTCATTTAAATATGATTATCACAGAACACCTTTTTAAATTAATTATTGTTTTAACAGACTTACCATTTTATATTAAATTTTATATGCCGCCTTTTCCTATAACGAAAAGTTTCAATGAAGTTCTTCGAATCTAACCACCCGGAGAACCATCCACGCTTGAACAGTTCCGGTGTAGCCAGATACAATCTAAAAACGGTTTCCAGAGCCTGTTCTTATATTAAATGGTACCATATCGCCTTGCACAATATTCTTGTAATTACTTTTTTATGTAATAAGAGTTTATATACCTTCAATATATCACTAATTCTTTTAAAAAGCAAGTCCTAATTTCAACTTACCGTTTTGCCCTTGACCTCCTCTGCGGATATGCTATAATATCCTCGTCACAGAGTCCTTCTGTGGGGATTGAAATACGTAATAAGATTTTATAGTTTGAAACCGCAGTGAAATTGACTGCGGTTTTCAACTTAAATTCATTTCATTACAAATGATTGCACTCAGGTTGTGCATTACTCATAAGCAAGGATGTCCTACCTATAATTATAACACAAAATTCAAATTTCGGCATTTTTCGCGCACATTTTACTATGATTCATGCATTGTTTCTGAAAATATAGTGCGATTATAGACGCACTTCTCCCCCTGCATGCATATATAAGTGCAAAATCAATTTTTTCAGTATCTCTGTATTTTTTAATCCCGCACAATTCCCGCGATTTTCTACTCCTGCTGAAACGCATTTACAATGTCAATTATACATTTCAGAAAATTTTCTTCTCCAAACGTATTTATTTTAAAAAGCACAGCTTGGCTTCCGCCGGAAGTAATTGCCGTAAGGAACAGCCGGTCACCGTTGCCTGCCAGTGTAACATTTAAGCTGACGCGGTTTCCTCCCAGCATACTATAGCGTTCATAC
>Ga0153999_1000725_pt1 | contig 13991 bp, 18 predicted proteins | sample TSNC083MetaG_FD_104675 | JGI IMG/M metagenome (GOLD analysis project Ga0153999, IMG submission 104675) | Attine ant fungus gardens microbial communities from North Carolina, USA - TSNC083 MetaG | ecosystem: Host-associated > Fungi > Mycelium > Unclassified | place: USA: North Carolina, Lumber... | reverse complement strand
CCAACCTTATTCCGGAGGTCGGGTCTGGGCAGAGCCCAGGAAAAAAGGCAATACTAAAATGCCTGGTTGTGATACAAAAAAAACAAGAATAAAATGTATAAACCAGAACATAATGGCAATACTGTAATTAGAACTAAATTCGACATGCAAAGTATATGTACATTCGACAAAATTATTACATATCTAATTCAAATCAACAAGGATTTATACATTCAAAGACACAAGAAATTTTACACCCTCGCTATCCTGCAGCAGCCCAATTTTTATTGCTTATAATACCTTACTTAAAAAGCTCTTCAGCCTTTCATTTTGTGGATTCTCAAAGAAATCTGCAGGGTTGTTTTCTTCCAAAAAACAGCCGCCATCCGTAAACATCATCCTGGTCGCGATTTCTCTGGCAAATTTCATCTCATGAGTCACCACTGCCATCGTCATCTTTTCCGATGCCAGATCACGCATAACATTCAACACCTCACCAACCATCTCCGGATCCAGCGCTGAAGTCGGCTCGTCAAATAACATAACATCCGGTTTCATACAGAGTGCACGAACAATGGCAATTCTCTGTTTCTGCCCGCCTGACAACTGGTTAGGATAAGCATCGGCGCGGTCAGCCAGACCGACCCGCAAAAGCAGTTTGGCTGCGGTTGCCTCAGCCTCTTTCTGGCTTTTCTTCTGAAGCTTCATCGGAGCTATTATCAGGTTTCTCATAACCGTCATATGAGGGAACAGATTGAATTGCTGGAACACCATCCCCATTTTCTGGCGGTGCCGGTCGATGTCTGTTCTGGGATCTGTGATATCGGTTCCTTCAAAAAAGATATGTCCGGAGGTAGGCTCCTCCAAACGGTTCAGACATCGTAAAAAAGTACTTTTCCCGGAACCGGACGGCCCCACTACAAAAATTACATCACCTTTATGGATGTCAACAGTAATCCCGCGCAGCACTTCTGTATTTCCAAAACTCTTCTCAAGATTCCGCACCTGAATAATCGGAGATTCCATATTAATGCTCACTTTTTCTCAGCCTCCTCTCCAGAATCTGCACCAGCTTTGTGAAGATCATAACCATCACCAGATAAATAAGGGCAACCGCCATCAGGGGCATAAATGCACTATAAGTACGGCTTCTGATAATATCGCCGCCTTTGGTCAGATCTTCAAGTGCAATAAAACCGGCGACTGAGGTTTCTTTTAACAATACAATAAATTCATTTCCTAACGTCGGAAGAACATTTTTAAATGCCTGCGGCATGATAATATACCACATGGTCTGCTGATAGGTAAAACCGAGGCTTCTTCCGGCTTCAAACTGACCGTTATCAATGGACATGATTCCGCTCCGGAAAATCTCAGCTACATAAGCTCCCGAGTTAATACCAAAAGCAAGAATCGCCACCAAAGATTTATCAATCTTGACTGAGCCAAAAATAACAAAATAAATAATCATCAGCTGGACTACCACCGGAGTTCCGCGGATCACCGTCAGATACATATTACAGAGGAAATTTAATATCTTTAGTTTTCCGGTTTTGTCATAGGAAGAGCGGATAAGCGCTATAATAAAACCAAGCATAATCCCTAAAAGCACCGCGAAAACAGTTACCTTCAGTGTCACCCCTAAGCCGTTGACGATATATTTATAGCGGTTATCCGTGATAAAGTTCTGGATAAACTTGATTTTAAAATCTTCCAACATCTTAATCGTCCTTTATGCTATTCAGCCGTAATATACTTGTCTATAATTGTCTGCAATTCGCCGGATTCTTTCAGCTTGGCAATGGCGGCGTTAATACTGTCCAGTAATTCAGAATTGTCTTTCTTTACACAAATTGCGTATTCTTCCTCGGTGTATGCCTCATCCAGTATTTTCAGGCCATCATTCTGGCTAACAAATACTTTAGCCGGCTCACCGTCAATAATAACCGCATCGATTTTATTCTGGTTCAGTGACTGAACTGCTTCAAATCCTTTGTTATAACGTTCTACGTTAGCATCACCGAATTCATCAGATGCATAAATATCACCGGTGGTTCCCTGCTGGACACCGATTAATTTTCCTTCCAGATCAGTAAGACTGTTAATTTCACCATCTGCTTTTGCAATAATTACCTGTGTTGCCTTGGCATAGGTGTCGGAAAAATCAACATTCTTCTTCCGGTCTTCGTCCACCGTCATGCCGGCAGCACCAAAATCAGCTTTACCAGACTGTATTGCCGGAATAATGGAATCAAAGGCGATATCTTCTATTTCTAACTCCATTCCCATCTCAGCAGCAATTGCTCTGGCAATTTCTACGTCGATTCCGATGATTTCTCCGCCTTCATGATATTCATATGGCGGAAATTCTGCATTGGTTGCCATTACCAGAACTTTTTTAGCTTCGGATTCTTTGGCTGTTGTCGTTGGTTCTGTCTGCTTCCCCCCGCAGGCAGCAAGAGCTGCTGTCATTGCTAAGGTCATTGTCACTGTAAATAATCTCTTTTTCATAAAAATTCCTCTCCGTTGGCTTATTATAAATAATTATCATTTTTAATTATACATAACATATAATTATATTCAAGTAAAACTTTGTTTTTTTGTCCGGAGTACATTAATTTTCCAGACCTCCAAATTTATTCCTGTATTTTAAAGGTGAAAATCCAAAGCTGCTTCTGAATTTTTCAATAAAATAACTAATTTGTTTATATCCAACATCAAAGCATATCTCTGAGATTGGCTTATCACTATAGATGATCATATTCTTTGCAATATAAAGCCGGTACGTATTTAAGTATTTTATAGGTGACATTTTTGTATATCTTCTAAATATATAGGTGCATCTGTTTTTATTAATCAGGGCATGGCTGGAAATGTCATCCACTGTAATCGGTTCAGAGTAGTTTTCGTGTATATAACTTATCATATCATGAAAAGTTTTTAATTCTTCGTCATTCTGATGCTTATTACTATATCCATCTAAAATTCCCTCGAAAGTTTGTGAAAGAAAATTAATGACAGAGAAATATCCGATAGATTCCTTTTTCCAATCAAGGAATTTTTCCAAAGGTCTGACCTGATAGGGGTTTAAGGTCAGTAGATGATAGGAAAATCCTTTATTAGCAATAAGTGGGGAGATATATTTCTGTAACACCAAAGGATGGAAAAAATCCAATCCAAAGTTGATACATAAGGTTCTGGCATTATTGTTGATTGTTTTAGAACTATGCATTTGGTCTCTATTCACAATAATAATTTTATCACTGCTGATATTAACTCTGTCACCATTAATATAGTATTCAAGTTCTCCTTCAAAAACCCACGTTAGCTGAAGTTCGTTATGCCAATGTAATGGGATATAGTCAGATGCTTCATGTTTAAAGACTTGTGTGAACATGGAAATTGGAAAATCATCTGACAAGAACATTACCTCTTCTCTAAGTTCTTCATTTATTGAAATAATATACTCTATTCCCGCCTGATTGCTTATTGCGATTGAATTACTCATATTATCACCTTTCCAATAGTTAAAAACTATTATACTATCTTATCAAATTGAACGAAATATTAATAGATAAATTTTACATAAATATGATAAATTTAGTTATTTTATTGATAGAATTATATATATTTTGACGATACACTAAGGAAATAGAGACAACAAAATGTAAAAACGAGGAGGTTATCAATGAATTTCAATGAAAGTGCAAAACGAGTCGTTCAGGATTTGAAGGAGCTCGCAGAGCTGACTGCTGATTGTAATGGCGCACAGCGTGTTGCATGGACACCGACGTGGCAAAAAGCCCGAGATTGGTTCAAAGAAAAGGCGGAGGCCATTGGTGCACAGGTGATTCGTGATGCCGCCGGAAATCAGTGGGCGAAGATTGAAGGTCAATCTAAGGAAGCAATTGCGATTGGCAGTCATTTAGACAGTGTTCCTAACGGCGGGAATCTGGATGGGGCATTAGGTGTACTTTCTGCATTAGAGGCGCTGCGGTGGTATGCAGAGAAAAAACCAAAGAAGACGATTTATGCAGTAGACTGGGCTGATGAAGAAGGGGCAAGATATGGGTATAGCTGCCTTGGTTCATCTGCGGCCGGTGCATCTTTAAATATTGATGAGTTAATGGGCAGGACTGACTTAAATGGTATTAAGTTTGAAGATGCTGTCAGAGAGTATGGCGTAGAACCTGAAACAATGGCAGACGCGAATGCCCAGATGAAAGAAAGAAATTTAAAAGGCTATCTTGAATTACATATAGAACAAGGACCGGTTTTGGAAAATACCGGTAAAGATGTGTCCTGTGTTTATGGTGCAGCCGGTGTAGAACGGCACTATATTGAGTTTACCGGTCAATCAGCCCATGCCGGTTCATTTCCAATCAAAATGCGCCGGGATGCTTTTTTAGCTGCGGCACAATCCGCGCTGGCGTTTAAAGAAATTGCGTTAAAGTACAATGCGGTATGTACCGTGGGTCAGGTAAGCGTTGAGCCGGATGTCACAACGATTGTGCCGGGGAAATGTGTGATTTCTTTAGATCAGCGCACTATTAATCCGGCGGATTTAAGAAAGATGCATGAAGGCACAGTTGATTGTCGGGAAAGCAGCCGCAGAGCATGGCGTGAGTGCTAAGTGGAGTAAAATTTGTACGGTTGCCCCCCAATTATTTGATGATAATTTGATTGAGTTATGTAAAGAAGCGGTAAGAGAAGAAACGGGTGAACCAACCAGTATGTATTCTGGTCCGCTGCATGACGCTGTTGAAATGGCTGCGGTCATTCCAACAGTTATGATGTTTGCAATGTCAGAGGGTGGATTATCTCATACGAAAGAAGAATATACCCCTGATGATAAAATTGAAGCAGTTGTACGGGCGTTTATGCGCCTGGCAGAAAAAGTTGTTAATCAGTGAAATATTAAACGGGAAAGAGAAGGAACATTATGATGGAGTTTATACGAGGACTAAACAACATTTTTTGGGGATGGTTAGTAGCAGGGATTTTGTTGGGAACAGGCATTTTTTTCACTTTTATTTACCGGGGCATTAGATTCAGGGGCAACAGGAATCGCCCTGACCCAATTGGCTTTTTCAAATGCCCTTGACAGCGCGGGAAGATGGGTTGTATTTACCGCAATGGCGTTGTTTGGATTTACAACACTGCTGGCGGATATCTACTATGGAGAGGTTAATTTGATTTCACTGATTTCCGAAAAAAAGGCTGTCCTGATATACCGCATAATCTGTTGCGGATTGATTGTCCTTGGGGCAGTGGCGCCGGTTGCTATTGTCTGGGATTTGGTTGACTTTGTCAGCGCTTTTATGGTATTTTTCAATGTTATTGCCCTATTGGGACTGGCAAAATACATAATTTATGTTTTGAAGGATTATACAGCGCAGAAGCAAGGTGGAATTGTAGATCCGGTATGGAACAGTGAAAATAATATTACCAAAATGGATTTAACTAAACTGCCTGGTGAGCAGATTATAAAATAATGGAGGCTTAAAGATGGAACAAAAAGTGTTAAAAACACAACTGATCGAATGGAGACATTATCTGCATATGCATCCGGAAAGTGCATTTGAAGAGACTAATACAGCGGCTTTTGCTGCAGATAAGCTGGAAGCGATGGGTTTGATTGTCCAAAGGAATATAGGCAAAACCGGAATTGTTGCAGATCTGAAGGTTGGTGACGGAAAAACCGTAATTGGTTTGCGTGCCGATATGGATGCGCTTAATATGCAGGAAACCGGGACGCCCGCATACGCTTCGCAAAATCCGGGTATGATGCATGCCTGCGGCCATGACGGCCATGTGGTGACACTGCTGGGGGCGATGAAGCTGTTGGCGGAAAGAAAGAACTTTAACGGTACGGTCCGTTGTGTTTTCCAGCCGGCAGAAGAGCCGGGAATAGGTGCCCAGGCAATGATTGATGACGGTATTTTAATGAAGTATCCGATGGATGAGATTTATGGACTGCACAATACCCCGTTTTTGCCGGCGGGAGTGATTCATACAAGAGTTGGCGGGATTATGGCCAGTGAAGACAATTTTACCATCCGGATAAAGGGGAAGGGCTCCCACGCTTCCAGCCCGCATATGGGGATTGATCCGCTGGTGACTGCCGCACAAATTATCCTTTCCTTACAAACGATTGCTTCCCGGAATGCAAATCCGCTGGAGCAGGCGGTAGTATCCTGTACGGAACTTCATACCGACGGGGTGCACAATGCAATTCCTTCAAATGTAGAAATCCTGGGGGATACCAGAAGCTGCACCAATGAAGTGCAGGCACTGATTGAAAAACGCATGCGAACAATTTGTGAAGGAATCTGTACCGCTAATGGATGCGGCTGTGAATTTTTGTATACTCATGAATTTGCCTCGACTGTAAACTGGGAGGAATGTGTTGCGGTGGCAGTGCAGGCGGCACAGAATATACTGGGTGCTGAAAAGGTGGATGGAAATTGTATCCCCTGGATGGCATCCGAGGACTTTGGTACGTTTTTGCGCCATATACCCGGCTGCTTTGTCTTCCTGGGAAGCGGAAAATATGCGAATCCTTCTGAAAATATCATGCTGCATAATTCAATGTACGATTACAATGATGAGATTCTGATGACTGGTGCGGAGTTTTTTGCAGAGTTAATTCGAATCCGGATGCCGCAATAAGGAGAAGGAAATGAGAAATTCCATTAAGGTCATAAGTACGGGCTGGAAAAAGGGGAATAAAGCAGCAATTGAACGTTTTACCTTAGATGCTGCAAAAAAGGCTTCGGCTTATTTCCACCGAAGGGGACACGGACAAAAAAAGTTATCGGCGGATCGTCTGGGATGGCAGTTTTCCCTGCGACGAGTAAAGTAAAATGTAAGCAAAATTCGACATAATATGACTATTATTTAAAAATGTGGATAATTATGTGGAAATTGTGGAAAAATAAATAAATGTGTTAAGAAAGATCGGAATTTGCCGGATTATATTTTTTATCGTATACATAATTACCGCCGTTCGGTTTATAGTAAACGTGAGGTGATGAAATGGATAAAGATAAGCAGGAAGAACTGAACCGGAAGAAATCCAATGAAAAGTTTAACAGCATTACGAACAAGGTAAAACCCGAAAATCAGAATCAAACTCACAATGTGCGTGAAGAGGGAATCAAGCCGGTGAATCAGAAACGGTAGCCCGCTTCTATCAGCAGATGGGCAGGCAGCAAAACGTATTGACGTTTTTGCTGCCTTTGCTTTTGTCTGCATTTAAAAAAAGTTACGGATCTTCCGTGCCGCACAGTTCTTTCTGTGCGCAAATTGTAGCCAGCGTATCAGCTAACTGCGTCAAAACGGCACCGATTAAATTGATCTCTTCAGCCGATCTGTTCTCTGCGATACAACAGGCCAGCGCAGTTACTGATGCTGCCAATTCACATGATTTCATAGAAAGCACCCTTATCAATATATGCGTGAATAACTGATATTGAACCGAAAATCCGGACTGAATTCAGGTAATACTGCCGTGATGGAAGCACTTGCTTAAGCACCCGATGAGTGCTACAATTAATCTTAAAAAATTGAAGAAAAGTAAGGTTGGAACAAGTTATGAAAAAAAGAAGGGTAGTAATCATCGGCGCGGGTCATGTGGGCGCTCATGCAGCAAGTGCTTTGGCGATGGAAGATATCTGCGAGGAAATCATTCTGATTGATAAGGCGGAAGAAAAAGCCTGGGCCCATGCGGTAGATCTGCAGGATCGGGCAGTTTATGCAGGTAAAGAGGTAAGTATACGGAAGGGGAGCTATGCAGATCTGGAGGAAGCCCAGATTTGCGTAATCAGTGCAAGCGGGAATATTTTTCATGAAGACCGGCTGGAAGAACTGGATGATGCCCTGGATATTATGGATGAAATTCTACCCCGTATCCGGCAGTCCGGCTTTCAGGGAGTTATCGTCTCTATTACGAATCCCTGTGATCTGATTGCCCTGTATGCATCGCTGAAAACGGACTATCCGGTGATCGGAACCGGAACGGCGCTGGACTCTGCCCGCTTCCGTGTCCGGATCGGACAGGCGCTGGGGATTGCGCCGTCCGGAATAGAGGGCTTTTGTATTGGGGAACATGGTGACAGTCAGGTGCAGGTATGGTCCCAGGTACGGATTGGCGGTCGTTTTCTTGATGAGCTGATCGATAGAGAGCCAGGGAGATATGGCGGGCTGGATAAAGGGTCGGTTGGGAAAAGTACTACTGAGGCCGGCTGGGCGATTGTTAAGGGGAAAGGAAGCACCGAATTTGGAATCGGAGCTGCCGCCGCGGAAATAATCCGTGCCATCTTAAAAGACAGCCGCCAGATTCTCCCCTGCTCCACACCATATCAGCGGACTCCGGATTGTCCCATGATATATACCAGTATGCCGGCGGTAGTTGGTGCCGATGGGCATCCGGAGGTGATGCCATTAAAGCTGACGGAACAGGAACGGCAGAAATTCGAAACCAGTTGTATGATGCTTGAAAAATATCGGAAAGAGAAGCTGGATACCAGACTGCAGTAAGACAAGGAGAGACAGAGTATGGATTCATTAACAAAACTGTTTGCCGGATACAGTATCGGGAAAGATTGTTATAGTCAGGCAGACCGTTTTTGCCGCCCATATGGAACCCGTATCCTGATGATTGGCGGAAAAACAGGAATGGAAAAAGGCAAAGCAGTTCTTGAAGCCGCTCTTACGGCTTCGGATTCGCCGCTGGAAATTGTCGATGCGGTCGTTTACGGCAGCGAATGTACCGGTGAGCGGATTCATGAACTGCATGAACAATACAGGGGAAAAGAGATTCACATGATTTTTGGCATGGGTGGTGGCAAAGCTCTTGATACGGCAAAAGGTGTGGCCTGGGAAATGGGTGTGCCGGTATTTACCTTCCCGACCATTGCATCTAACTGTGCACCTATGGCGGCATTGTCTGTCGTTTATCACAGAGACAGCAGCTTTGACAGCTTTTACTTTTTTGACCGTCCGGCGGTTCACTGTTTCATGAATACCGATATTATGATTCAGGCCCCTAATAAGTACTTAAGGGCAGGTATGGGAGATACCATTGCTAAATATTTTGAATGCCACTTTTCCGCCAGGGGCGATGAGCTGGATTATCACTCGGCATTAGGCCGCGAAATCAGCAATCTGTGCTATGAACGGATTTATAATTATGCATCCGATGCTCTTACGGAGCAGCAGCGGGGTGAACCGGGACCGGCGTTTGAACAGGTAGTACTTACTATTGCAGTAAACGCCGGCCTGGTATCCCACCTGGTGGAAGACTGCTACAACTGTGCAGTGGCTCATTCCATATGTTATGGGCTTAACCTGATACCGGGTTTGGAAGAGCGGTACCTGCATGGTGAACTGGTAGCTTATGGCGTATTGGTACAGCTGATTCTTGACGGCCGCAGGGAGCAGGCAGAGGAGGTCAGGGATCTGCTTAAGCAGATGCAGATTCCGGTGACGCTTAAGCAAATGGGGGTAAGCCTTTCGGATCCTGTTATCAGGCAGGTGCTTAAAGCGGCAGCAGCCGGGCCGGATATGGAGCATATTCCTTATCCGGTATCAGAAGATATGTTATACCAGGCGATGGAAGTCATTGAAGAGTTTATGGCTTCTTTGAGTCATTGTTGAATCTAATTGACTTGACTGATGGATTTTTGTGCTATATAATCTAAATAAAATCAATATAATTGAGGTGCGTATCATGCAAATGAATGAGAGAATAAAATATTTGCGCAAAATTTACTTAAAAATGTCACAAGAAGTTTTCGGAGAGCACCTGGGTGTTAGTCGGTCGGTTATTAACAACATTGAGCGTAATACTCTTGCCAGACCAGATCAAAAACTTTCCCTAATTAAATTAATGTGCAGAGAATTTAATGTAAGTGAAAGGTGGATACTAAATGGTACGGAACCCATGATTATACAGCCGGAAAAATTCAGCCTTAACCAGTTCGCTAAAGAAAAACGCATGACTAAAGATGACTTAAAATTTGTTAAAGCATATTTTGAGCTAGAGCCGGAAGTCAGACAGACAATGATTGATTTTTTTAGAAAAGTAATAGATATCAATATTGAAAATACGTTTACAATTGAGTATGATGAATGCTGGAAACAACAGACGATTAAATAAGACCAATTCAGGTCTTATTTTTTTGACAAAACCATTACAGTTTCTTGGCTGTTGCATCAACAATATATTGACTGTCAACGCGCGTTGTGTTATTATATTGAAAACTTATAAAAATAAAGGAAGCGGGTAATTATTTATGTCATATATTTTCAGTCAAGTAAAACAATCCGATAAATGGGCACACAAGCAGTACCATTCATTGCTTTCGCAAGCGGAATTACCAGTTGATCAGCCGGCTGATTTTGTCCTGGGAATCTATGATCAAGAATATAATATGATTGCTGCGGGTTCGCTTAAGGATAATCAGATGCACAGCATTGTCGTGGATTTGGCTCACCGGGGTAAGGGAATTCTCAATCAGATCGTGACACATTTATATGAGTATCGGTTTTATAATGGATCCGGGGATTTGTGTGTGACGGTTCAGAACGATCTGGCTCCGCTATTTAAGAGTCTGGGATTCCATGAGATAAAGAGACCTTGTGAGGATACTGTATTTATGGGAAACCGCAATGCATTGAATCTGATAAATGGGAATTGACATTCGGCTCTGGTAGTGTTATTATTATTCAGAATAAAGTATATTAATACATGCAACTAAGGTTAAGGCAGACCAGATAATAGTCTGCCTTTCTATAATATGATGTTGGGACCAAAAGACGGAAAGGAGTTGATGAATACGGAAGAATTAAAAAAACTTGCCTGGCAGGGAGAAGAAGAGCAGGCAGAATGGTTCGAGGAGATCTGTGATTATATTTTCCGGCATCCGGAAATAGGGAACGAAGAATATCAGTCTTCTGCATATCTGGTGGAACAAATGAAGAAGCTTGGTTTTGCGGTGACATTCCCATATCTGGGACTGGAGACTGCATTCCGTTGTGAGTACGGTGATGAGGAAGGTCCGGTAATCGGTTTTCTGGCAGAGTATGATGCGTTAAAGGGATATGGAGCCAACCATGACGAAATGGCTCATGCCTGCGGTCATAACTGGATTGCGGCCAGTACCTTTGCGGCCTGTGCAGCATTAAAAAGTATTAAAGCTCACTGGAAAGGGAAGATCGTATATATCGGAACACCGGCAGAAGAAAACTTCGGGCGGAAAGTAGATATGGCACAGATGGGGGCTTTTAATGATATGACGGCCGTGTTCCAGATGCATCTGAACCATAATACGGTGGTGGATACGGTAGCTCTGGCGATGACGGATTTTATATTTGAATTCAAAGGTGTGGCTGCACATGCCTCCAGCCATCCCCAGCGGGGCGTTAATGCGCTGGATGCCTGTACCCTGACGCTGGCAGGAATTAATGCGCTGCGCCAGCATCTGGAATCGGATGTGCGCATTCATGCGGTTATTACCGACGGCGGCAAGTCCCCCAATGTTGTACCGGAACATGCGGCCATGGCGGTATATGTCCGGGCAGGTCAGAAAGACTATTTGGAAGAAGTCATTGAAAAAGTTATTAACTGCGCCAAAGGTGCGGAATTGATGACCGGAGCTGAATTTTCTTATACAAGAGCACAGAATACATATTATGATATCAAGCCGTATCCGGAACTGGCGGAGAAAATGAAGGCCAACCTGAAAACGTTGGGAATTACCGGCTGGATACCCGGAGACCGTTATCACAGCGGCAGCACCGACATCGGAAATGTTTCCTACAGTTGTCCGACCTGTTATTGTACATTAGGGACCGGACATATTTCATCGGCTAATGTTCATGAAGAGGAATATTTAAAGATTGTCAACTCGCAGGAAGGGTATCGGCTGCTTCATATTGCCGCCCGGGCAATGGCGGCAACGGCATTGGACGTAATCTGTGAACATAAATGAGGAGGAAGTAATGAAAAAAATCATAGTATTAGCGGCAGGTTTTGTTATGGCAGCAAGTTTGGCAGCATGCAGCGGTTCTCAGCCGACTGCAACGACAACAAAAGAGGCAGCGCCGGCTGAAGAGACAGGGACAGAAACGGATGGCAAAACCCAGGCAGGGGCTGAAGCAGAGGTGAAGCTAAGCGGAAGGCTGGCGGCAATTAAAGAAGCCGGGGTTTTAAAGATAGCGACTTCTCCGGATTATCCGCCCTATGAGTTTGAAGACCTTTCTAAAAGCGGCCAGGATAAATATGTGGGTGCCGATATGGAACTGGCAAAATATATTGCGGATAAGCTGGGAGTAAGTCTGGAAATTAATGCAATGGCATTTGATGCCTGTCTGGCAGCAGTCAGTGAGGGTCGTGTTGACCTGACGATCTGCGGCATGGTTCCCAAGGATGAGCGGAAAACCGCGATGGACTTTACCAATGTTTATTATAATGACGGTCAGCAGGTTATTGTAACTTTAAAAGATAAGGCAGATCAGTACCAGAGTCTTAAAGATTTTGCCGGCAAAAAAGTAGCAGCCCAGAACGGAACGCTTCAGTTCGATCTGGTAACGGAGCAGTTGCCGGACAGCCAGTGTGAACTTATTACCGCCGTTCCCGATGGAATTATGATGCTGAAGACCGGTAAAGTAGATGCGATTGCGCTGGCAAGTGTTTCAGCCGGTAACTATGTGGCAAATTATCCGGAGCTGGTTATCTGTGAGCCGCAATTTGAATATGATTCACTTGGCGTGGTGGTCGGTGTCGTTAAAAATGAGCCGGAATTAATGGATGCATTGAATGAAATTATTGATGAAGTCATCGAAAGCCAGGTATACTATCAATGGCTCGAAGAGGCTTCCGCCCTGTCAAATCAGGTACAGGGACAGTAATCGAAAGATTCCCAATTGCTGCTCGGGCCGGTACTTTTCTGGTCTGGCAGCATTTTCATATTATCGTAGTTCCAAGAAGAGAAGGAGGTTTTCCATGATTGAGACCATGTTTATGCTGTTTCTGAAGTACCGTGGATTATTTTTAGAAGGGGTAAAATATACATTATTGCTTGCATTTATTACGGTTGGCATCGGAACTGTTATTGGTACGCTGCTTGCCCTGTGTAAAATGTGTCGCATTAAACCTATAAGTTTCCTGGCGAGTGTCTATATTGAAGTGCTTCGTGGCACACCCCTTTTGCTTCAGCTTTATTTGTTTTACTTTCTGGTGCCGCAGATTCTGCCGTGGGAACCTTCCAAGTTTACCTGTGTGTCAACGGCGCTGGTACTGAATTCCTCAGCGTATGTCTCGGAAATTATCCGGGCCGGAATCCAGGCGGTTGACCTGGGTCAGATGGAAGCAGCAAGAAGCCTTGGGTTAAGTACGGCACAGGCGATGCGGAAAGTGGTGCTCCCGCAGGCAACCCGTAATATCCTTCCGGCGTTGGGAAATGAGTTTGTTACCGATATTAAAGAAACCTCGCTGGCATCGACCTTCTTCTTAGGTGATCTGATGACGACATACCGCACGATCAACGGGGCTTTGTATCTGACCCTGGAGCCTCTTATCATAGTAGGTATTATTTATTTCATCCTGACGTTTTCATTAAGTAAATTAATTGCATATTCAGAATGGAGGATGGCAGCCAATGATTAGAGTGGAAAACCTGACCAAGAATTTTGGAAAATTGCAGGTACTCAAAGGAGTAACCGAAGAAATCAGGCAAAAAGAAGTGGTTTCTATTATCGGTGCCTCCGGTTCCGGTAAGAGTACTTTTCTGCGCTGTCTGAATATGCTGGAAACCCCGACTGGGGGAAAGATATATTTTCACAATGTCGATTTAACGGATAAGAAAGTCGATATTAATGTGCACCGTCAGAAGATGGGAATGGTGTTCCAGCATTTTAATGTTTTCCCCAATATGTCGGTAAGGGAAAATATTACCATGGCACCGACCCTGCTGAACAAGAAAACTGCCGCCGAGGCAGAGCGGCTG
>Ga0153999_1000724_pt1 | contig 13994 bp, 12 predicted proteins | sample TSNC083MetaG_FD_104675 | JGI IMG/M metagenome (GOLD analysis project Ga0153999, IMG submission 104675) | Attine ant fungus gardens microbial communities from North Carolina, USA - TSNC083 MetaG | ecosystem: Host-associated > Fungi > Mycelium > Unclassified | place: USA: North Carolina, Lumber... | reverse complement strand
TGGCCATGGGTTGTCGGGAAAGAGCACGGGGAGCGCTTAATATACCGGGATTTAGACCTGCCGGCATATTTTCTGCCGGCACTGCGCAGCGCCTTGTCAACATGGAAGGTTATATGCCGGGAAAAGAGGTTGTTATTTTAGGTTCCGGAGATATAGGTCTGATTATGGCCAGACGCATGACCCTTGAAGGTGCTGATGTAAAGGTTGTAGCCGAAATCATGCCTTACTCCGGCGGATTAAAAAGGAATATCGTACAATGTCTCGATGACTTTGGCATACCTTTAAGATTAAGTCATACAATCATTGACATTGATGGTAAAGAACGAATAAAAGGGGTAACTTTAGCCGCAGTAGGAAAAGATGGAAAACCGGTAAAAGGCACGGAAGAATATATATCATGTGATACATTACTATTATCAGTGGGGCTAATCCCGGAAAATGAACTGTCACAGGGAATGGGTGTTCATATGAATACGATTACCGGCGGTCCGTTAGTGGATGAAAGTCTGGAGACAAACATCGAGGGGGTATTTGCCTGTGGGAATGTACTTCATGTCCATGATTTGGTAGACTTTGTTTCTGAAGAAGCAGCAGCGGCAGGGAGGAATGCAGCACACTATTTAATTGAAAAACCTATTCAATTAGTAGCTGAAAGCGGTGTCCGCTATACGGTTCCCAATGTGATTTGCCCGGAGAAAATGGCAGAAAAGCTGACAGTGAGATTCAGAGTGGATAACATCTATAAAGATTGCTATATTTCTGTTTATGGGGACGGCCAAAGACTTAGCCGAAAGAAGAAACAGATTGTGCTGCCCGGAGAAATGGAAGAGATTATTTTAAGAAAAGAAGATATTCAACTGGCAAAGCGACCGGAAAGAATCGTTCTAAAAATAGAGGAGGCGGACTAAAATGACATATAAAGAGCTGACTTGTATTAGGTGCCCCCTGGGCTGCATCATGCAGGTTGCTATTGAGGGTGATGAAATTAAAGAGGTCAAGGGAAATACGTGTAAACGGGGAGATGATTATGCCCGGAAAGAAATCACCAGTCCTATGCGTATTGTCACATCTACGGTGGAAGTTGACGGGACAGACGATATGATGTTATCCGTTAAAACTGAAAAAGATATTCCAAAAGGGACAATAATGGATTGTATGAAGGCGCTGAAAGGTATCAAAGTATCCTTGCCAGTACATATAGGAGATGTTATTATAGAAAATGTAGCGGGTACCGGTGTTTCTATAATAGCGACTAAAACCATTGAAGTAGAAAAGATATAACGGGAGTGTAAATATGACACATCAGGATTTTTCAAATTTGTTAGAGGATTCCCCTATCATTGCAGCAATAAAGGATGAGACCGGATTGGAAGATTGTATTCAATCAGAGCTAGCAATCATTTTTGTCCTCTACGGAAGTATTTGTACAATTAGTAGTATTGTTGCCAAATTAAAGGCGGCAGGAAAAACCGTCATTGTTCACTTGGATTTGATAGAAGGCTTGAACTCAAAAGATGTGGCGGTTGATTTTATTAAAGCGTATACAAAGGCAGATGGGATTATATCTACCAGACCGGTTTTAATTAAGCGAGCCAAAGAATTATCCATGATTACTATTTTTAGATTCTTTATTCTTGATTCGAAGGCATTAAAACAAATTGATAAGCAGCTAAGTATTGTTAAGCCTGATGCTATTGAACTGCTTCCCGGCCCGATGCCGAAGGTGATTAAAAAAATATGTGCTAAATCTTCATTTCCGGTAATTGCCGGGGGTTTGATTTCCGATAAAGAAGATGTCATTGCTCTATTATCCAGCGGAGTAATTTCAATATCCACATCAGATACGAAAATCTGGACGATGTAACTAATGGTAAAAGCGCAGGGAATTATTGCCCTGTGTTTTTTGGTTCATTGCTCTTGTAAACTTAAGGAAAACAATATACAATAATAATAAAAACGAGGAGATGATATAATGAGAATTTTAGCTGAGGATACGGCAGTGTTAGTTGTCGATTATCAGGAAAGACTAATGCCGGCGATGCATCATTGGGAAGAGCTAGAGCATAATTCCGGTATTCTGCTGAAAGGACTTAAGAACTTAGGCATTCCCATGGTTATTTCACAGCAATATACAAAAGGCCTGGGGATGACTATACCTTCAATATTTAAAGCGGCGGAAACGGAAGTTTACTTTGATAAAATGGCTTTTAGCTGCTATGATGATAAAGAAATAAAGGATAAGATAGACGGATTGGGAAAGAAAAATATCATTGTCTGTGGGATAGAAACTCATGTTTGTGTTTTACAATCATGTATTGATTTAAAGGCAGCCGGATATAATGTCCTGCTCGCCGCAGATTGTACCGCTTCCAGAAAGCCGGATGACAAGAAGATGGGTTTAAGGCGGGCAGTGCAGGAAGGTGTGATGATAACCACTTATGAGGCCATTTTATTTGAACTGCTGCGAAAAGCCGGGGGAGATGTATTTAAGGCGATATCAAAATTAATAAAATAAAGGAGTTTGAAATGGTAATAAATTATGCTTGCCCTAATTGCGGTGCCGATTTGGAATATAGTCCTGAGCTTGCAAAGATTCATTGCGGACATTGTGATTATAATGAAGAAGTTAAGGAAGATGATACATCTTATCGAGACGATCTATATCAGGATAATCCTGCAAAAGAGTATCAATGCGTCCGTTGCGGAAGCGTATTGATGACTGAAGAGAAATTAACCTCAGTCCGATGTGAATACTGTGGGGCTCCTTTAATTATTGCCGACCGGTTGATAGGTGATATGCGTCCGCAGAAGATTATCCCTTTTAAAATAAGTCATCAAAAAGCAGAAGAGGCATTTAAAAAATGGTGCCGGAATGGAAGATTCACACCGAAGGGGTTTATGTCGGCAAATTCTATTAAAAACATCAAGGGATTATATGTACCTTATTGGCTCTTTAATATGAATACCAATGTAAAGGTGGATGGTGTAGCGACAAGGGTACATATATATCGCAGAGGCGACACTGAATATACGGAGACTTCTTTTTTTAATGTTTCCAGAGATATCGACTTAGGGTATGCCAATATTCCTTATGATGCATCAAAGCATCTGGATGATCATCTGATGGCGACGTTAGAGCCCTATGAATTCGGTGCGGTAAAAACCTTTAATATGCCTTACTTATCGGGGTATTTATCAGAACAATATGATGTGGCTGAGAATGAGGTTGAACCTGCCGTTAAAAGTAAGGTCGGTCAATATGCCGTAGAGTATGCCAGAGGAACCGTGTCAGGCTATTCAACGGTCAATTTAAACCGGCAGAAGATTGATTATCAAGAGATTGACAGTGCTTATACACTGCTGCCGGTCTGGTTTTTTGGTTACCATTATCAAGGAAGCGAATATCAGTTTATGATGAATGGTCAAACCGGCAAAGTAGTTGGTAAACCGCCGATAAGCAAAGGGAAGGTCACCGGCTGGATAGGTGCCGTTTCGGGCGTGCTTTTTGCGGTATCCGTATTAATACTGATGATTACGGGGGTGCCGGTATGAAAAAGATTTTAAGTTTTAAGTTTTTTTGCCTTGTATTTCTTGTTGTGGCTGCTTTATATACCTTTAATGGACCACGTGTCAATGCGGAATCAACACAGCAGCGGGTTTTTGATATGGCCGAATTGTTTACGGCTAAAGAGGCCGAGAAGTTGGAAACGGCGATTGAAGAAGTTAAGGCTGATCAAGAAGTTGACATTATCATTCTTACCATAGATGACGCAGGCGGGAAAAGTGCCCAGGATTATGCCGATGATTTTTATGATGAAGGCGGTTATGGCTTTGGCGGTTCGGAAGGCCCGGGGATTTTATACTTGATTGATATGGATAATCGCAGGATGGAAATATCTACGGCGGGAACAGCCATCACTTATTTTACTGACGAACGTATAGAGATAATTTTAGACAAATTGTACAATGATGTTTCTAATGAAAATTATTATGGCAGTGCGAAAACCTTTATTAAGTATGCGGGTCTTTATATGAACCTGGCTCCGGGAGAATCCATTCCCAACCAACCGATAACATGGGTTCATGTCCTCATTTGTTTGGCAGGGGCTCTAATTATTGGCTCTATTATCGTATTCCTTATGCTTTTACCCAGTTTAAGAGGCGGTAAAATTACCGTTTCGGGAAATGATTATTTTGTCAGTTCCTCTGCAAATGTGAGAAACAAGCAGGATATATTTGTGAATCAAACCGTAACCAGACGTAGAATTGAACCGCCTAAAAATAATGGCGGCGGAGGCGGCGGATTTAGTTCGACAAGAACCAGCAGCTCCGGAAGAACCCATGGCGGCGGGGGGCGAAGTTTCTAATCGCTGTGCAATGGCCAAAGCAAAAACAAGTCAAAGAAGGAAGCTTATCATAATGATAGAACACCTATTAAAAAAATAGAAGCAGGGACAAAATTGGAAGCGTTATATTTTACAATAAAACATAGGGAACTTGATAGTGGCTTTGACCATAATATTGCCGAGAGTATGAGAGATTATTTTGGAGGATTGCTAAATGATTAATTTCAACGAAGGTAATCCTCAACAGAGGGAACGAACAAAGCTGATGTGTGATAATGAGGTGAATTAGTTTCTGTACCAAAAATGAGGAACTGTTGAAAAAATAAATCAACAGTTCCGCGGCTGTATTTCTGGTTTTTATGCATTCCGTGTAAAACTGTGAATTTCATCTAATAATTGATTTTTCAAATCCCATAAAGGTTTGGATAAATCAACATACACTTCCTGAGGGTTAGAAAAGCGCTTTGATTCATCCCAAAGTGTATCCAGTTCTTTTTTACAATAGGCCTGCATCTCCATAACCGACGGCGAATGATAGATACATTTGCCGTTCTTAAAGATGGGAACAAGCAGTTCGCGAATAGTATAAGTGTCAGGTCTTAAGAATGTTTTCTTCCAAGTGGCTGTCGGGTCAAAAATCATTAATGATTCACTGCTTGAATAGGTTTCGCCGGCTAAGGCGATTAAATCGGCTTTGATTTTACCGCTGGCCTTATCGTATAATCTGAATATCGTCTTATTTCCCGGATTTGTTACCTTTCCTACGTTTTCCGATAACTTGATTTTAGGGATGAAGTTACCATCTGCTCCGGAGATGGCAGCAAGCTTGTATACGCCTCCGAAAGCCGGACAATCTTTAGAAGTGATAAGATTAGTGCCGACTCCCCAAGAAGTGATTTTGGCTCCCTGGCTATTCAAACTAAGGATGAGGTGTTCGTCTAAGTCACTGGAAGCGGATATGATAGCTTCTTTATGACCGGCATGATCTAGCATGATCCGGGCTTTCTTAGATAAATAAGCCAAATCGCCGCTATCCAGACGGATGCCATAAAGCTTTGGTGTGACCCCCTGTGCCTTAAGTTCATCAAAGACTTTAATGGCATTGGGAACACCTGACCTTAAAGTGTCATAGGTATCCACAAGGAGCAGGCAATTCTCCGGATATAGTGCGGCATAACTGCGGAAGGCTTCTAACTCCGTTGTATAACTCATAATCCAACTGTGGGCATGAGTTCCTTTAACCGGGATATCAAACATCTTGCCTGCCAGAACATTAGATGTTCCTACACAGCCGGCGATTACCGCAGCTCTGGCACCATAAATGCCGGCATCCGGCCCCTGAGCCCGGCGAAGTCCAAATTCCATAACACCGTTACCTTCACCGGCAGCATAGACAACCCGAGCAGCTTTTGTTGCGATAAGACTTTGGTGGTTAATCATATTCAAGATAGCAGTCTCGATTAATTGAGCTTCGATAATCGGAGCAATGATTTTTAATAAGGGTTCTTTAGGAAAGACAACGGTTCCTTCAGGTATTGCATATAAATCTCCGGTAAATTTGAACTTCGTCAAATATTCAAGAAAATCCTCCTTAAATATCTCGGTAGAACGAAGATATTCAATATCTTCAGATGAAAAATGTAGATTTTCAATATATTGGATAACTTGTTCAAGACCTGCGGTAATAGCATAGGCGCTGTTGCTTGGATTGGTGCGGTAAAAGACATCAAATATAACGGTTTCATTGGATTTGTTTTTAAAATAACCCTGCATCATTGTCAACTCATATAAGTCTGTCAGCAGAGTTAAATTACAATTACTCATAATAAGAATACCTCTCACTTTATCATTGTATTTCTCTCAAATTTTGAGAGTTGCTAGTGAAGCGTCATCGTGTTGGTATAATATTACAACGCATTTTAAGAAAAAGCAAGGGTAGGAAGGGGAGAAAATCAAAAAAGATGGATAAAAAAGGCTTGCAATCTATTTTCTAGCCTGTTATAATACATATATAACAATTATAACATAAAATTTTAACATACTAACCGTTAAAGATTGGAGGGAATTTATATGGATTTCAGCAAATACACACAGAAGTCATTACAGGCAGTTCAGAATTGCCAGAAGATAGCCTATGAATTTGGGAATCAAGAGATTGAACAAGAACACTTACTTTATAGTCTTTTAACTATGGAGGACAGTTTAATTGCAAAGCTTATTGGGAAAATGGAGATTAACGCCGAAGGTTTTATTTATCAAGCCAAGAAATTAGTAGAAAAAAGAGTAAAAGTATCTGGCGGACAGGTATATGTCAGTGAATCTCTCAATAGAATATTTGTGCAGGCAGAGAATGAAGCGAAGCAGATGGAAGATGAATACATTTCGGTAGAGCATTTATTTTTAGCGCTGATAGCTCGTTCCAATAAAGAATTGAAAACATTATTTAAGAATTTTGATATAACACGTGACAGATTCTTGGCAGCACTAGCCAGCGTCAGGGGTAACCAAAGGGTTACATCAGATAATCCGGAAGCAACCTATGACAGTTTAAGTAAATATGGCGAAGATTTAGTAGAAAAAGCGAAAGAGAATAAGTTAGACCCGGTGATTGGCCGAGATAACGAAATAAGGAATATTATAAGAATTCTTTCCCGGAAAACCAAGAATAATCCTGTGCTTATAGGAGAACCCGGCGTTGGTAAAACTGCAGTTATCGAAGGTCTTGCCCAGAGAATCGTAAGAGGGGATGTGCCTGATGGGCTTAAGGATAAGAAGATCTTCTCCTTAGATATGGGAGCCTTAGTAGCCGGGGCAAAATATCGCGGTGAATTTGAAGAACGTTTAAAAGCCGTTTTAGAAGAAGTTAAACAAAGCGAAGGCGAAATCATACTTTTTGTTGATGAATTACATTTGATTGTTGGTGCCGGCAAGACAGATGGTGCTATGGATGCCGGGAATATGCTTAAACCGATGTTGGCTCGCGGTGAATTGCATTGTATCGGTGCGACCACTTTAGATGAGTACCGCCAATATATTGAGAAGGACAAAGCCTTAGAGAGACGTTTTCAACCGGTTTTAGTTGGTGAGCCGACAGTAGAGGATACGATTTCTATTCTCAGAGGGCTTAAAGAGCGATATGAAGTCTTTCACGGCGTTAAAATAACTGATGGTGCGTTAGTGTCAGCAGCGACTTTATCCAACAGATATATAACGGATCGTTTTCTGCCGGATAAAGCCATTGATTTGGTTGATGAGGCCTGTGCCCTGATTAAGACAGAACTCGATTCTATGCCCACTGAACTTGATGAGGTTTCCCGTAAGATTATGCAGTTGGAGATAGAAGAAGCAGCACTTAAAAAAGAAGATGATAATCTGAGTAAAGACAGGTTGTCGGCTATTCAGAACGAGATTGCCCATTTGCGAGATGACTTTCAATTGCAAAAGGCAAAATGGGAAGAAGAGAAGAAGGCTGTCGAGGGTGTCCAGTCCATCCGTCAGGAACTGGAAGACTTGAATAATCAGATCGATAAGGCTAAAAGAGACTATGATTTAAATAAGGCGGCAGAGCTGCAATATGGTAAATTACCTCAGCTTAAAAAGAAGCTGGAGGAGGAAGAAGAAATAATCCATAACAGCGAAGGCTCATTGGTTAGAGAGCAGGTCACAGATGAAGAAATTGCTAAGATTGTATCCAGATGGACAGGCATTCCGGTGATGAAGCTGACTGAAAGTGAAAGAAATAAAACGTTGAATTTGGACAGAGAACTTCATAAAAGGGTTATTGGCCAGGATGAAGGCGTTTCAAAAGTCACGGAGGCTATTATTCGATCCAAGGCAGGGATTAAAGATGAGAGTAAGCCTATTGGTTCATTTTTATTCTTAGGTCCCACAGGTGTAGGTAAAACAGAGTTAGCCAAGGCACTTGCAGAAAGTCTGTTTGATAATGAAAATAATATGATTAGAATTGATATGAGTGAATATATGGAGAAGTTCTCAGTGTCAAGATTAATTGGAGCACCCCCCGGATATGTAGGTTATGAAGAAGGCGGACAATTAAGTGAAGCCGTAAGGAGAAAACCTTATTCGGTCGTCCTCTTTGATGAAATTGAAAAAGCGCATCCTGACGTATTTAATGTTTTGCTTCAGGTGCTTGATGATGGGAGGATAACGGATTCGCAGGGACGAACAGTTGATTTCAAGAATACGGTTTTAATTATGACATCTAATATTGGTTCTTCGTATTTACTGGAAGGCATTGCCGATGATGGAAGCATCAGAGAGGAAAACGAGCAAGCTGTCATGAATGAATTAAAAGTACATTTCAGACCGGAGTTTTTAAACAGATTAGATGAAGTTATCATGTTTAAGCCATTGACGAAGGAAAACATCGAAGGTATCATAACTATTCTGATGGATAATCTTAATCAAAGGATTAGGGATAAAGAGTTGTCTATTGAATTGACGGAAGCGGCTGATGAATTTATAGCAGACAATGGGTACGACCCTGTTTACGGTGCCAGACCGCTTAAAAGATATTTGCAAAAGCATGTGGAAACTTTAGCGGGACGAATGATTTTGGGGGATCAGGTAAGGGCAGGTGATACCATTATCATTGATGTGAGCCCAGAGGCAGATAAACTAATAGCATATGTAAAGTAAAAGAATTAAATAAAAAGAGCTGTTGCAAAACGAACTAAATCTAGTTATTTTGCAACAGCTGCTTTATTTCAATACTTCATCTTCTTCAGACTTATAATTCTTTTTACGATGTTTGACACATTCGCTCAGAAGGTATTCAATCTGACCGTTAATTGAGCGGAAGTCATCTTCAGCCCAGGCGGCTAATTCAGTCCACAAACTAGCAGATAAGCGCAGCGGAACTTGCTTTTTGGCTTTCTCTTTGTTTGGTTTTTCAGCCATGGTATGACCTCCTTAATTGAATAAATTAATAAATTGAACCGCTGTTGACAATTGGCTGTGCATCCTTATTGCCGCAGAGGACAACCAATAAGTTGCTCACCATAGCAGCTTTTCTTTCTTCATCCAGTTCCACAATCTCATTCTCACTCAGTTTATGGAGCGCCATATCGACCATGCTGACGGCGCCTTCGACAATTTTTTGCCGGGCGTCAATGATGGCAGCGGCTTGCTGACGCTGAAGCATAGCAGATGCAATTTCAGGGGCATAGGACAAATGTGTAATCCTCACTTCAATAATATCAAGTCCGGCAATAACCACTTTATCCTGTAACTCAGCTTTCATAATATCGGCAACTTCCTGGCTGCTGCCACGAAGTGTTTTTTCTTCAGAGTCTTCGTTGGTATCATATGGATAACACCGGGCCGCATTCCGAATCACTGAATCACACTGGATAGATAAGTAAGTCTTATAGTTTTGTACGTTAAACACGGCTTTAGCAGTATTCTCTACTTTCCAAATAACGATGGCACCTATCTCAACAGGATTACCTAGCTGGTCATTCACCTTTTGCTTATCGTTATTTAAGGTCATGGTTTTCAAGGAAATCCTTCGCGATAAAGCAGGTGAGGTTGCTCCGGTATTCTGCTTTGCTCCGGAAATAGCTGTAAAAGCGACACTGAGGGAACTATGTGCCCCTGGATTGATTGTGGTACTAAAAGGATTGACCCAGTAAAAACCTTCCTTACGGATGGTACCGTAATATTGACCGAAAAGGGTTAATACGGCAGCTTCTTGGGGATTAATAACTTTTAACCCAAATAAGCAGATAAAAGCGATGATGCATAATAAAATACTTGCGATGGACAGAGCACCCCCAATACCCATCGACTCGTTGTCCATGGAAGCTCGGGACATTAATATGCTTCCATAGACTATTCCGGCGATTGAAAGAAATAGTAATGCAAGGAAAACAAAGAGAGCCAGATACCCATTGGCTGGTTTTAAGATTTTTTCTTTTGATAGTGGATTGTTAACTGATGATTTTTCCATAACGAACCTCTCCTTCTTCTTGATTTATTTATATAAAATGATATTAATTTGATATCATAATGATAACACGAATATAATTTGATGTCAATCAGATATATTTGAAAAAATTTTAAGTTGTCGAAAATTGACGACTTTCTTCGTATATGATATAATGTCGTTCTAGTAATGATGATTATGTAAACAAGGAGAATTAAGATTATATGCAGGAGAAATCTAAAAAGAGATCAGGGCTAATTATTTTCTGCCTTTTGATTTTTATTCTTGCCATAGCTAGCGGAGCTTATTTGCTTTTTTCAGTTTGGAAGAATGACAGGATTAATGATTTTAAAAAACAGGTGAATAATTTTGAATCTTTATTGACAAATTTTGCAGGCAGCAGCATGGATATAACTGAATATGAACAATTGATTGCCGAAGCTAATAATGCCCTTAATGAAAAGAATGTGGGAAGCTTTAACGAATTGGAAAAAGATTTGAAGGATGACACAAAATATCTTCAAAAGCTAATCTCAGATAATGAAGAGATGATAAGCGTAAGAGATAAATATACTGAAATGATTAAAAAGTACAAGATTACCGAAGCCTACCAGGTGACCTATGAGGAAACAATAACTAGTTTAGATATGGCAATAGCTGCGTATAATAATTCTGAAAAGAATAATCTTATACAGGCTTTGGAAGCGTTAGAAAAAGGTTTGCTGGCTGATAATCAAAAAGAAATTCAGAAGATAAAGAACTCGATTAATACCATAGGAACGGAAAATGCAACGGCTTCGGAATTGCAGATGATCAATGGATATGGTGAAGAAGCGGAGGAACTGCAGGCAGAGGGAGATTACCTGGCAGCTCTGGACAAATTAGATATCTGTTTGGAGCTTGTTACTGCGATAGATGCCAGGGCGGCAGAATCTGAAACGCAAATTAAAATGGAAGATACCGATACCTATGTTTTGGAAGGCAGTGATACACGCAAGGTGGTAGAAGGTGATGTATCGGCATTATCTGTTTACGGTCTTGAACTGGCTATTTGTGAAATCTATGCCCGTCACGGAGCCACATTTTCCGATGAACAGACACAGGCATATTTTGATGCTAAAACATGGTATAAAGGAACGACACCTAAAGACGAAATTGATACTGAAGAGTTCAATAAATTTGAGATTGCAAACTTAACCTTTCTTGAGGAATGTAAAGAACAGGTGGAAGCCGAAACGGCAGAAGAATCAGAGGAAACGACAATACCAGATGAATTATGATTCTTAATCATTCTTCCATCTTGCGAATACCAAGGGAGTGTGCTATAATCACCACTATGAAAATAAGAACATTAATTGCTGTGGCAGCATGTAAAATAAGCCGATTTGCCTTAAGAAAAATTGGCAAAGGCGGAACGAATGCACCGGGTAAGGTGATTTTGAAAATATATCCTCAGGTACTGAAAGTTCTTGCAAGGAATGTAAAAACAATCGTTGTGACAGGCACTAACGGTAAGACGACGACAGCCCGGATGATTGAACAAAGCCTGCAAGAATCAGGTATCCGATATTTTGCTAATAAGTCAGGAGCAAATATGCTAAGCGGTATTGCTGCGGAGTTTGCCATGAATTCTACCCTTGGCGGGAGATGCAAATACGAGTATGCTCTCATTGAATGTGATGAGGCCGCATTTAAGACTGTTAGTCAATATGTCAGCAGCCAATATATCGTCGTTACAAACGTATTCAGAGATCAATTGGATCGTTATGGAGAAATCACTCATACGATTAATAGCATACTCATTGGAATTAAGAATTCGCCGGAAGCCATTGTATGCATCAATGCTGATTGCTCGCTATCGGTGTCAATGATTGATGAGATAACGAACGAAGTTATTTTTTATGGTGTGGAAGAGGAGATATATAAAGAACGGGTACAGGAAGTATCAGATGCGCCCTACTGTATTAAGTGCAAAACAGAATATGAATATGACTATATTACTTATGGACACTTAGGAGGATTTAGGTGTCCGAATTGTGGATATCACCGGCCTGATACATCAGTTGCTGTGGAAAAGGTTTTAGAATGTACACCGGATATATCGGTTATCCAATTGCGTTTAAAGAACAATAGTTACACGGCTATGATTAATTTGCCCGGGGGTTATAATATTTATAATGCAATTGCCGCCGCTGCTGCCGGAGTTGCTCTGGGAATCGCTGATGATGTGATTGTTCATGCGTTAAGCAGTTTTGAGGGTGGTTTCGGACGAATGGAGAAGTTCACGATTAATGGGATTGATATTCGTATGATTCTCATCAAGAATCCCGCCGGTTGCAATCAGGTGCTCAATTTTTTAAGTAATACGGAGGTGCCTTCGCTATTTGTAGTAGCACTCAACGACAGATATGCTGACGGCAAGGATATTTCCTGGATTTGGGATGTTGATTTTGAAAAACTGACAACGATTCAAGACAAGCTGACAGAGATTTGGGTGACGGGCATCCGTGCTGATGATATGGTTCTGCGGTTTAAATATGCCGGAGTACCTATAGAAAAATTAAAGGTGGTCAAAGATTATGATATACTTATTCAGGGAATGATCAGTCAGGAAGCACCGGTTTACATGATGCCTACCTATACAGCCATGTTGGATATCCGTGAAAAGTTTAGTAAAAACTTTGGCTTTAAAGATTTTTGGGAATAGGGGAAACGATTTTGAATATAAAGATTTGTCATTTATATCCGGATATTTTAAATCTCTATGGAGACAGGGGAAATATCATATCCATGGAAAAGCGCTTGATTTGGCGGGGAATTGAAGCAGAAGTGAGTAATATTTCTATTGGCGAGTCATTTAACTATGAAGATTACGATATTTTTTTCATAGGAGGCGGACAGGATTTTGAACAGGGTGTTCTTCTTAAGGATTTGCAGACCGGAAAGGCCGAGCAGATTAAAGCGGCTATCGAAGAGGAGAAAACGTTTTTAACCATTTGCGGCGGTTATCAAATGCTTGGGAACTATTATAAGACATGGGATGGTCAGGAATGTGAATATATCGGTGCCCTTGATTTTTATACCATTGGTCATAAAGAACGGATGATAGGCGATTATGCATTTGCCTGTGATGAAGCTGATGGCGGTATGATAGTAGTTGGCTTTGAAAATCATTCAGGTAAAACCTATTTAGGCCAGGGGCTGCGTCCCTTTGGCACGGTATTATCAGGTAACGGGAATAACGGTGAGGACAAGACCGAAGGGGCGCGTTATAAAAATGTATTTGCCTCCTATAGCCATGGTGCATTGCTACCTAAGAATCCCCGGTTGTGTGACCATATCCTAAAGACAGCATTAAAAAGAAAATATACAGATGTCTCTTTAGAAGCATTAGAAGATACCTTTGAGGAAGATGCAAATAGTTATATGCGGGAACGCTTATTAACAAATAAATAAATCAACTGATATACAAGGAGGAGGTTCATTTTGAAACGGCCTCCTTTTTAGTACGAATTCAGTACGAAAAAAATGTACCCCCTGCCCTGTATATCACCGTCAGAATGCCATTAAATTGGAGGTAGAATAATTTCGTTTGTCCTAGAAACCGCTAATAATAAGGCATAAAAAAATATTTTAAATTAAGAACGCCCCCATTTTTATAGGAAATGGATTGATTTTGCCTCAAAAAGATAAATTAACGC
>Ga0153999_1000723_pt1 | contig 13994 bp, 15 predicted proteins | sample TSNC083MetaG_FD_104675 | JGI IMG/M metagenome (GOLD analysis project Ga0153999, IMG submission 104675) | Attine ant fungus gardens microbial communities from North Carolina, USA - TSNC083 MetaG | ecosystem: Host-associated > Fungi > Mycelium > Unclassified | place: USA: North Carolina, Lumber... | reverse complement strand
TGTCCTTTTCCGATTCCCAGAGCACTCCAGGTTGCATCCTCCGGCAGCAGGTTTTTCAGATACACCAGATTTTCAACGGTAGCAGGCATTCCTCCTGCCGCCCCCAAAACAAACTGGATGTGAAGCGGAGCTTTCAGCACACCTTTTTTCAGATAATACAGGGCATTGGAAATCATTCCTACATCAAAAATTTCAATCTCCGGTTTAACACCAACTTCCTGCATGGTATTGCCCAGCTTTTCCAGGAAGGCCGGACTGTTCTCAAAGACGCAGTTATTCTGCCAGTTCATGGATCCACAGTCGTAAGAGGCCAGCTCCGGTCTCAGCTCAATAAAAGGTTTCATTCTGACCTCATCATCCAGTCCGATTCCGCCTGAGGTAGTAAGATTTAAAACAATATTACAGTCTTTTCTGTCCCGGATCAGGTTCACGGTTTCGGCGAATTTATCATAATCCATCGAGGCTCTGGCCTGGTCGTCACGGACATGGATATGAGCCACGGAAGCACCTGCCTTCCAGCACGCATATACTTCTTCGGCAATTTCTGCCGGGTCAATCGGGACGTAGGGCGTATTTTCTTTAGTTGGCCATGCTCCGGTCGTTGCAACAGTCAAAATTACTTTATTACTCAGATCAGCCATATTTAAAATCCTCCGTATTGATAGGTTCTTTCCGGTACGTCATTTAAATCATCTTCATCAATTTCAGCTACGCAGCGAACCATCGAACCGTCACCCAGATACCAGCGAAGCGGGAAGCAGAAGAAACGGAAGCGTTTCCCGGATACCTTATCCAGATCGCCGCCAAGGTTTTCCACACCGACAATGCCGTGTCCCAGCATCTCTTTATGACATGGCTCCCAGGTTCCCCAGCAGCCGATCGCCTCCAGCTCGCCGAATTTCTCATCATAGGCCTCTTTTCCATGCAGCTTGATGTATAAGTCCTTATCAAATTCAGCATATGCCTCTTCACCAAATTTTTCAATATATTCTTCGGTAATCGGCCGTCCGGAAGCACCGATTAAATTCATCCGGGTCATCCCGTTGTTGCCCATCGCGGTATGCAGAGGATGATCCAGCGCCTGCAAATCCATCGCCACACATTTTACTTTATGCCGGACAAACCACTTGCCGGCTTCCACACCGGTTCCGCAGGAATAGTGATAGTAATCTTTGGAGTCATCGAATTCACGGTGCATGCCGGTATTTAAACAAACAACCATACCTTCCAGTTCTTCCGGCTTGATTCCCGCCCGGCGGCACGCATCATCCAGATGCTCATCGGTAATCAGCCCCCATTTTTCCACCTGGATTTCCAGGCAGACGGCATCTCCGGTATAAGCATCTACCGGCATCTCATGGGTATAGCGGGCACGTTTTCCGTCAAACTCTTTTTCCATAACATGTCTTGGCGCATCACAATGAGTTCCGGTATGCATCGTACAGCCTACATACTGGGTCAGGACACCGCCCTTTGCCAGGCCGTGTTTGCTGTCAATTACCGGCTTGTCAAAATAAGGCCAGCGGGGGATATCCGCGCTGAATGGATGTGTTAAATCAACAAATACTTTATTTCCCATAGTTATATTACCTCCGTAATTTGATTGTATTTAGTTAGCCCAGTAGCCGCCGTCAGTGGCGACATTGGCGCCGGTCATAAAGTCACTTGCCTTGGATGCCAGGAAAATACACGGCCCGACGAAATCCTCCGGTTCACCCAGCCGCCCAACCGGCAGGCGCTTTAAGAAATTTTGATAAACTGCACTTTCCGGGTCAAACATCCATTCCGTCAGATCCGAGCGGAAAACGGTCGGATTAATGGTATTGACATTAATTTTGTATTTAGCAGTCCACTCGCACGCCAGCGACTGAGCCATTAAATCAATTCCGCCCTTGGCAGTACAATAACCGGTATAGTTGGCCATACCCATTCTGGAGCGGGCGGATGATACCATAATCACTTTTCCGCCTTTGCCCTGCCTGATCATCTGTTCACCAACATATTTACAGAACAGCCAGGTTCCCTGAACATCGGAATCCATAATCTTTTTCCACTCATCAAGATTTTGCTCAATGATCGGCTGGGGATTATTATATCCGGCTGCGGTAACCAGCACGTTAATCTCACCGAATCTGGCGATTGTATCGCCAACGACTTTGATAACATCGGACTCAACAGCCGGATCACCGGTGGAAAATCCGCAGTCAATTCCCTGGGCTTTTAGCTCCCCGCATAATTTCCGGCAGGTTTCCTCTTTGCGTCCGGTTACCATCACCTTCATGCCGGCCAGTCCATATCCCATACAAACAGCTTTCCCCAGGGCTCCCGTGGCCCCGGTTACAAGCGCCACCTTCCCCTTTACGTCAAATAAATTGTTTGTAAAATCTTTATCTATCATTACGATATGCCCTCCTGTTTACGGATAATTAATTATTACCAGCATTGTCGCCGGACTGTTTGATTCATTGATCAGATCACGCCCTTCGTTGGGGGCAAACGAAATACTTTCGTTTTTGTGGATTACATATCTGGTTCCGGCTTTGTCGATCACGGTCATCTCACCTTCCAATACATAATACACTTTTTCCAGCGGATTATCTTCATAGGCATACTCGGCTCCGCCGCCGGGTAAAAATGTGGAAAGACCAATCCAGAATTTTTCAGCTCCGGTTTCCTCTTTTCCATGGATCCGCATCGCCGTCATGCCAAAATGTCCCGGCGCTTCGTAAGTTTTTAGTTCCTCCAGGGTTCTCTTAACCATTTTTAGGACCTCCTTTTAAACTGAATATCAATATTTTCTGCTTACCTGCAGCTGTTGTAACAGCCGTTTGTTAAACTCGTTCTGAATCTCCTGCTTCTGGTCTTCCGGATAGGCAAAAAATCCTTCTCCGGTCTTAAACCCAAGCTTGCCCTCTTTGACCTTTTCACGCAGCAAAGGACTTGCCTCTGCAGTGCGGTCCATCACGGCCAGCAGGTTGTCTCCGACGGTACACCAGATGTCGATGCCGCCAAAATCTGCAACTTCCAGCTGTCCGGTAGTGGCATACCGGAATGCCGGTCCATACTTTAGCGCCGTATCAATATCCTTTGGATCAGCCGCGCCCATCTGCATCAGCGAAAATACTTCCCTGGCAACCCCCTGCTGAATCCGGTTGGCAAGCAGGCCGGGTATATCCTTTAACACCTTCGCCGGACGTTTTTCAATGGAACGGTACAAGGCTTCCACTTCCTGATAGGTTTCCTCCGGCATATTTCCGAAAAATGACAGCTCAACCAGCGGAATCAGATGCGCCGGATTATACCAGTGGCAAACCATGGTCCTGGCTTTATCCTTTGCTTCCATCTTAGCCGTCAGGTCGGAAAAAGCAATGCTTGATGTATTGCTGGCAATAATCGTGTCGGCAGAACAGAACTCAATCAGGTTGGCAAACAGTTCCTGCTTTAAATCCAGCCGTTCCGGAACCGCCTCAATGACATAATCTGCATCCACTACTGCCGGCTTTAGTTCCGCATATGTAATTATTCTGTCTAATGCTTCATTAATTTTTGATGCTTCCAGTACACCTTCTTCATGCAGAAACTGGTACTGTTTCTTTATTTTTTCTTTACAGGTGCGGCGGACCTCCTCAAATCTTTCATACAGCGAAACCGGATAACCATAAAGGGCAAAACATCCGGCAATTGCATGACCCATGGTTCCGGCACCTATTACTGCAATTTTTTGAATCATACAGACCTCCTTTTATTTTACTTTCCCGGCTTCAGCCTGCCAATCCTTGTTGTATTTATGCTCATCAATCAGCAGTACCAGCAGCACATCAACTGCCGCTACCCCGGCAAACACCAGATAAGCACTGCGTAAGTTACCGGTCAGGTTTAACACGATACCGTTGACCGCAAAGCAAAGTGCGGTAATCAGTCCCTGGATCGGGAAAATAACACTGTTGACCTTATCGAATTCGTGCCTGCCAAAGATCGAGGTCGGAAGCGAGGTTGTAAAGTTTGCCGAACCGCCGATGCCCATACCGATCATAAAAATCGACAGATAAATTCCTACTTTAGTCTCACTGGCATTTGCCAGTAAAGCAATCATGTACCAGATTCCAAATATAATCATGGTCTGTTTGGTACCGATCTTATCATCCAGGATCCCCACCAGCCAAGAACCGACCACTCCGATGCAGGCAATTACAGTCATTAGGGAGATTGCCTGGTTCTGGGTAAAGCCCAGTGAGACATTCCGGATCACCAGCTGACTCATCACGCCGACTGAACAGATCTGAAAGAAACCGGTAGTGACCGCCGCCAGCCACAATTCTCTTGTCTTCAATAAGCCTTTGACATCCCAGGCCTTCTCATTGTCAATTTGTCCCACGAAATATTCCGTCCGGTATACTTCATCGGAAACATTATCAGGATTCATATTCCTCTCCTGCGGTGTATTTCTGATGAAGATAAAACCAAATACTCCCAGAATGATTACTGCTGCCGCCGGAATCACAACCCCCCGGCCAACTCCGAAATGACCGACCAGCCAGGTAATGATCGGTACATAAAATGCCGAAGCCAGATTATGACCCATTGTGGTATATCCCATAACCACTCCTTTTTTCTTAGGAAACCACTGTGCCACCAGAGTGCCGCCGGCAATATATCCGGCCGACATAATTCCGCCGACCACAAAGCACATGGCTATGGTGTATGACAATACTCCTCTTGCATTACCAATGCATATGTAACCAATACCGGCAATAATGGTAAAAATCCCCGATGTTAATCGGGCTCCGATGATACGGTTAATCTGCCCGATAATTATGAAGAAAAAAACCCCGACGATTCCGGCCACGGAGTTCATATTCATAATTGTTCCCGGTAATACCCCCAGCTTTGCGGCAACTGCCGGAGCCGTTATATTGGAACCGTCATTCACAAATCCAACATAAAACCAAAACATCAGCAGACAGTAAAGAATCGTACCCCATCCATATTTTCCGAACTTGACAATTGATTTTTTGTTTCCTTCATCCCCGCAAACCTCAATTACGCCCGTTTTTGCTGTCCCCTCCACATGTTATCCTCCTTTCCGATTTTTTCTTTTCGTCATATTGATGAATCATTGTGTATTTTTAAACCATTTGTTGTGCTTTTAGTTTAACACTTCCTTTTGCCATTGGGAAATTCATAATCATCATTACTGTGATTACTATTTTTCATTTGATGACTTTTTAGTAAATGTATGGTATAATTAATTAACTTAGCGTAAATTTTTATAACATCGGTAAGGAGGCAATACATGAACCTATTTCAATTAGAATATTTTATCACCCTTGCTGAAACATTAAGCTATACCAAGGCCTCACAAAAACTGCATATCACACAGCCAACGCTGAGCAAACTGATTATCAATCTGGAACATTCGATCGGTTCCCAGTTATTCTTCCGCAACAAACGCGATGTGAAATTAACGGCAACCGGAAAATTATTTTATAATGAAATAAAAAAGACTCTGGCTGCTTACGATACAGCAGTCCGGAAAGTAAAAGACATGGAAATCGGAACAACGGGCATTATTAACGTAGGCATTCTGGGTACTGCCCTGATTCATTATTTTCCGCCGGTTTTCAATCGTTTTCAAGAACAACATCCAACCATCCGGGTTAACCCCCTTGACTACTCCTACAGCCAAATAATGGATACTTTTGCAAATGGACAGATCGACCTTGCGCTGCTCCCCGATTTCGGAATTGACAAACTCTCAGGCATGGTCAAAAAAACAATCTTTACCGATGCCATGTGTGTAGTGGTACATAAAAGCCATAAATTTTCTGAATTAAAATCAGTATCCCTTAAAATGATAAAAGATGAGCCGCTTATCAGCATGGATGCCCGCTTTTCCCGCACCGATCATAATATTATCAATAACATCTATGCCAGGGAAGATTATCTGCCCAACACCATCTATGAGGCAAGCTCCCTGTTTAATATGATGCTGATGGCCGACTGCCGGATGGGAATTACGCTGCTGGCCGCACATATGGAGAGATTTGCCAATGAAACCCTCCGGTTTATTCCTCTGGAGGGCTTCGAAGCACATTTCCGGGTCGCTTGTATTTATCACAAAGAGACCACAGAATGTGTTGACAAATTTCTAAAGACCATTGATACCTGCGCAAGACCATAAAAGTATAAGAGCGCGGGCATCTTACTTTGCGGGAGATTTACTTAACCGGCACCATTCTGCCGTCAGTCTCCCAGGTAGTGACTTCACCGCTGTTCACATATTGAATAAAAGCTTCATTGAGGGTGATTTCAAAATCATCAAAGGTCAGATTGTTTTCTTCCCAATCAGTGTAAATATCTTTAAAATCCATATCCGTACAGATTACCTGATAATCAGCTTCCGCGTCAATGGGTGTGCCGTCACTGAGCGTTATGCTGACGATGCGGCTGCCGCTCTCAGCATCTGCGTCGTAGACGATTCTCAATCCGCCCACCTGCCGGAAGACGCTGGCCGGCTCCGGCAATCCGCTAAATGACAGTTCCATAAAATCAATGATCTGCGCGCCGCTAAGCTTCTGGATTGTCATCACCGTTTGCGGGCTGATAAAAAGGTTATCGAGCTGCTCACGGGTCATGCTGCCCTCATCTACAGAGGCACGGATAAAAGCCGCCGGTACCAGTGCAATCCGGGCGTCGCTGACATAGAGCATAGCATCTGCAATGAGATCTCCCAGTGCTGCCTCCCCCACCCGCGTCACGGTACGGTCACCGTCCAGTGCTGCCGGAAAAGACGCTACTTCTTCCTGCAGGTAAGCCAATGCTTCACCGACTCCCCCGATATACGAGAGGGCTGTTTCATCAGGAGTCACGCCCAAATCAATGACCGGAATAACCGCTGCCGACTTCTGTGTTACCGCACCGTTGGTAATTGTCAGTTTTACTGTACCGACATTTTTTCCGCATTCGCCGGTCTGAGCAATCAGAACGTTGCCCTCGTACAATCCGTACTGGTGCACGGAGTGGCAATGACCGTCAATGACCGCATCGAGCCACGGGCACTTCTGTGCCAGATAGGTACTGCGCAGAGTAATGTCTGCCTCTGTCACGCCCAGATGCGTGACCGCTACAAACACTGTCGCACCCTCCGTGGCAGCCCGAATCCGGGCTTCTTCCACGAAGGCCGCCGCCTCGTCACCGGTACGCTCAGTTTGGGCACCGGTCGTCACACCGATAAAGGCCACCTTAACGCCGTTATATTCCTTAATACTGTAGTCCTTAATATTACCCGCCTCACGAAATGCCGCACCGGCATTGCCGCCCAGCCGTACAAAACCAGCGCCTTCCAAAGCCGCGCCGAAATTGGCTGCCGGATCCAGCTGTTCATGATTGCCCGGGGTATAGATTTCGTAACCGCACATATTCATTAGTTCCACAATTGCCTGACCTTTATGATACCGGGCGAAAGCGGTGCTGGCAATTGTGTCGCCGGCATCTATAAGTATTACATTATTATTCCCAGCCCCACCTGTGCGGCGTAGCTCTTTAAGTACGGGTAAATATCCGGGTGGCCGTGGATGTCATTGGTATGTACAATGGTAAGCGTAAATTCATCCTTAACTGCAGCCCGAATGGCAGCGCCCGCGCCGGTCAGCAGGGCCAGGGCACACGCTGCTGCTGCCAGCTGCTTAATTTTTATTTTCATCTGATTCTCCCAAGCTCTTGCCTGCATTGTTTCAATCGTCAGCGTCTGGGAATATATCCCCGGTAATTGGTATATGCATCACAGGTCGGATAATCCAGCACAAATGCACCGCGGATTTCAAATGCCGACTTCAGATATGGGAACACATCACCCTCCTTCGCCCAGGAAGGCCGCCTGATCGCGTGGGAAGTCTCGACTGCAATATGCTTCCATGCCGTGGGTCCGGTAAACCACATTTCCACAATACGGTGCATATGGCAGTTATTGACGCTGCGGATTACCTTGCTGGTCAGAATGCGGGTACAGCATGAGCTTTTTTCAAAGTGCGGAAATACCTCTTCATAAAGCCACTGATCCCCTTCCTCCGGCGTCACCCCTTCAGGATACGTTAAGGCAAAATTCCAGCGATAGTTCGGTCCGTCCTCCAACAGACGACCCTGTCCCTTAATATCTTCCTCCCACCACATCGGACAGAATGCAAAAACAAACGGCGGGCAGCCGTTATCACCGCCGGTGGAACGCCCGGCATCGCCGGTCAGCATTACATCGCCGGCTTCCTCCGGGACGGTTCCCTGCCACTTCAGCGCCTTAATCGGCGTATATTCCTGAAATGCTTTCACTTTCAGCGCCGGATCCATGATATTCACCAGCCAGTGGTGCTCGGTCAACTGCATTCTGATGCTGCCGAAATTCTCGCCGCCTTCCGGGACGGGAAGGGCGTCATAAAAAGCATACTTGGTACAGTACGGTTCAAACTGACCGATACTTTCCGGGATGTGGTGATAGTACAGCCAGTGGTGCAGCAGATGTCTGTATTCTTCCCTTTTTACATCAACATAAATAAAGCTCCGCATTGGATTAAATTCGATTGGCATAAGATAAGTCCCTTTCTATTATGAACGGCTTTGAAAAGCCAGTTTATCGGCGGCCGGATTGGTAATCAATGCCACGGCCGAACAAATCAGCCATAATGGCACAAACGTATCCAGAAACGCAAAAATAAATGCCGGAAATTGACGTACATTATAAACATTTAACAGCAGCCCGATGATTAAGACAAAGATTGCTGCCAGCAGCAGGGTTCCAATGATCCGTCCGGCAAAGCTTTGGGGATCGAGCCGGAACAGCGCCGGGAAGCGGGGCGGCAGTGGACATGACAACAGCCATTGGTATATTATTGACAAAATTAAGAATCAAAAATTGTTTACCGGTTGGTTTTTACATATGATACCCCCTTAACCTTTTAACGTAGCAGTTATAAACTCCTGATACTTTTTCTTTATAAGCTTAAAATCCTGTGACTGACGAACTTTTGCAAAATTCCCTTCCATGTTTTTAATATCGTTTCCATGAATAAATTTGCCGGATAACGTATCATGGGCATGCTCCAGCTGTTTTTCCGGAAAGACAAATCTGGCCTTTTTGTCCTCCACTACCAGCTCACCAACCATGCCGCACAGACCGCAGATTGCTTCCGTAGATCCCGGAGTTAAATAAAACAGCTTGTTGTGACAGTGCGGACACAGTCCTTCTTCACCCTGATAAGCCGCACGCTCGAAATCCTTCGCCGCTCCGGCCAGGTTAATCCCGATTTGTCTTACCTTAGCCAAACGTTCATCGTCCATGATGATTTCTTTGGCCCAGGGGAACCAGGCGTTGTCAATGACCTTCCACATTGGTGTCAGCGCTTGCATGGCATGTTCACACTGGACTCTGGTGCCCCAGTCGGAACCGCCGACGCCCATATACGAAACCACTTTATCTTTCAAAATCCGGGGATCCGGAATTTTGCCGCCGGTTTCCTGGGCGATTTTGGTTCCGATTACATTATTGCCTCTATCCATCCGCGGGCCAAACCGGTCGGTTATTGTATGAAATAACCCGGACGCTCCTTCTTCGAAAATCGGGTCGCTCATGATAATGCCGTCGGCATCCAGCATTTTATCCAGCAGCCATTCAAAATCATCTTTTAACGTACACATGTTGCCCCGGCCGGACAGCAATGTCTTGGCACAGGCGCAGCAGCCGGAGCAGTGTTCAATATGCAGGGTGGACATTTGAATGAATTCCACCTCGGCGGCCTGTTCTTTTGCTCCCATTAATGCTTCGATACACAAAGAATCGTTCGTTCCGTTCTTAGTTCCAAATGAAACACCTAATATTCTCATGTTTTTCTCTCCTTTTATGTAAATATTCTTAACCGCCTCTCCCCGGCGTCTTCTATTCTTTCATTTTCAATATATAAAAACCGTCGTCCAGCGCATCAATGATAATATATCCCCTGTCATCGACAATCACATCTTCCGTGGTGGCGTTTCGTGGCCCCGGAAATCCCGAAAAATAGGAATCCTCTGGTTTCTTGTTCGGATTCGGCGGAATAAAATAGGCCAGCTCCTTGATATAATATTGGTCGGACACATCGTATACTCTGAGCCCCGCATGGAAATAGCAGCAGTATACCCGGTCGCCCCGCTGTTCCAGCCAAGGCTTGCCTTTCATCGGCTCATGCAGATTATGTGGGCCAAACGGCCCCTGCGTATCTAACTGCATCACATTGAAGTTGGGATATGGGAAATCCTCCGGCACTTCCGGATAGGGAAACTCTGCTACCAGTGTTGGCCTGGCCGGGTCGCTGACATCAATCATATGCAGGTTATTCATCGCCTGGGCATGTTTAATCTTACCCGGCGGGAAGAACTGGAATCGTTCTCCTTCATTCGTTGCCACGACCAGATCCCGTCCCGGAAGCGGCAGCGCCGTATGGGTTCTGGCACCGGACAATTCACTGGCAAAGGCCGGCATCAGCTTTAAGTTGCCCAGACATCGCGGGCGGGTTACATCCGATATATCCAGTACATATAAGCCGTCCCCGCAGTATCCCAGATACGCTTTATCACCTACGACAAAAGGCGGTCCATGCATCCAGCCTTTATCCATAAATGACGGGACATGAGCAGCCGCCGGATCAAAGGTACGTCCCGGATAACCATCCGCATACTGATGCGGAGCCCACCATCTTCCGGCCTCCCGGGGATGAGCCGGATCTTCAATATCGACAATCCGGTAAATCATGCCTTCAAAACCGCGGCATTCCGATGATACGTGGACATAGCGCCCGCCCTCATACATAAACCGGTGGACGCCGATGGAATGCGGTACGCCGCAGTCCCAGTAGCCTACGAACACCGGGTTTTCCGGGTCTTCCTTTAGTGAATAAATCCGGATTCCCACCTCGCATTTAATATTACCCATTTTGGACTGATCGACCAGCGCATCCGGGCCGCTTCCGGCACTCATTGCCACAATCATCAGGCCGTCGGCAATCTGCAGCTTCGGCGTCGTGGTGGTGGGATATTCCTGCGGGTCTAAAATCTCAAAATGTTTTATGAAACGGGTATGGTAGGGATCGGTAACCTCGCTGATCATTACACCGTTCTTTTTGCTTCCGCCGAAGCAGCTTCCATACAGATAATAACGGTTATCCCCGGTCTTATAAAGTGCCATTTGAAACATTCCGCAGCTGCCATCCAGATTATTGAAATCACAGACCTCGAGATTTTTGATATAACCGTTATTACCCTTTCCTTTTGCGTAAAACGTGTCTTTCATGTATACCTCCTTATTTTTGTTTACTAAATATATATCTGTCTACTGCCGGAATCAGGAATTTCTGAATTGGTTTCATTACTTTATCCACCAGCAATGCACTGATAATGGTTCCTTCTCTGACGCCGTCCAATTTTCCCAGAAACACCAGGGAGCAGACAGCGGCTGTCAATACCACCGCACAATCTACAATGACTTTGGCCTCATGAAAGGGGTTTCCTTTAAAAATGGTTTCGGATAATGCATGAGTCAAACCCTCCATCGGCATATTGACCAGCCTGCTGTCCACATACAGGGAAATTCCCAGGGCGATCAGGACAATACTGACGGCAAATCAGATCTCAACAACAATATCTGAATCAGGATAAAACCGGCGTAAATACCAACAATGCAGGTGCTGATATCCCAACCGGCAATCAGGCTGACCACATAGGGCAGAGAATTGACCGGCGATACACCCAGATTGGAATTGATCGAAATAGCAACTGCAAAGGCAATAAATAAAAGCCCCAGGATATAGAGCAGTATTTGTTTTATGTACTGCTGCTTCTTATTCATCAACATTTAACCTGCCGCCGCTTCGGAATAAGCCTCAGCCGCCTCTTCCCCTTTCAGAATACGGATGCCACCGGCTGCCAGAGAAGCCAGTTCATTCTCCCCCGGCATAATCCGGACAGGGGCAATAAATTCCACGTATTCGGTGATTTTCCCGGTCAGCTTCCGGGAATATGCAACTCCGCCGGTTAAAATAATCGCATCAATCCGGCCTTTTAAAACCGGTGCCAGCTCACCGATCCCTTTGGCCACCTGATAGGCCTGAGCCTCATACACTTTTTCAGCCAGTTCATTACCATTCTCGATCATTTTTTCAATTTCAATGCAGCTTGCAGTACCCAGATAGGCTTTCATACCACCCATTCCGGCCACTCGTTTCTTCATATCCTTTTTCTCATAAACGCCGCTGTAACACATATCAACAATATCGTTTAACGGAGCACTGCCCGACCGCTCCGGCGAAAACGGCCCGCCGTCGGCAGTAATCACATCAATCATCCGCCCCTTTCTATGGGCACTGATGGAGATTCCGCCGCCCAGATGCGCTACGATAAAATTCATATCCTGATACTGCCGCCCGGCGGCTTCGGCAGCTTTTCTGGCCATCGCCTTAGCGTTCAGGACATGGGCAAAGCTCTTTCTGACAATCTCCGGAAAGCCGGTTATCTTTGCTATCTCTGTCAGTTCGTCCGCCCCCACTGCATCATAAATATAAGCGGGAATCCCGAGCGGTGCCGCGATTGCTTCAGCAATCAGGCCGCCCAGGTTAGAGGCATGGTCAATAATATCCGGCGACATCAGCCTGGCTTTCATATCCTCCGTCACCAGATAGCCGCCGGCATGAATGTCAGACAATTGTCCGCCTCTTCCGACCACCGCCGAAAGTTCCTGCGGATTGATTCCATGGGTATCCATTGCCCGGAGAATATGATCCCTTCGCATCTTAAACTGGCCGGTAACTCTTTCGTACTGCATCAGTTCCTCGTCCGAATGGATCACATTCTCCGAAAGCAGTACTTTTTCATCTTCATAAACTGCAATTTTTGTTGATGTGGAACCAGGATTTACAGCTAAAACCTTATAACTCACAATTTCCCTCCTTTAGTTTGCTGCTGCTGCCGATATAACGATTGACAGAAATTTTTCTTCCGCCGATGATCCCCTCGAAGTCAGTACAATCGGACACGCGGCACCGACGATGAAGCCGGCCATTTTGGCCCGGCAGGTGCAGGCGAGCATTTTCCCCATAATATTTCCGGCATGGATATTCGGCGCAACCAGCACATCCACATCACCGGCAATCTGGCTTTCATAACCCTTCAGTGCGGCGATTTCGGAGTCCACCGCACAATCATAAGAAATGGGACCCTCGACGATGCAGCCTTTAATTTCGCCTTCCCGGTTCATCCGGGCAAGCTCCGCCGCTTCTAACGTCTCCGGCATTTTAGGGTTTACTTTTTCCACGCAGGCAAGAACGCCAACCTTCGGGCAGTCATAGCCCATTGCTCTGAGTGTGCCGGCCGTATTCTCGATAATTGCCTTTTTTTGCTTAATCGTCGGATAGGTAACCATCCCGCCGTCTACCGGAACCAGTATCTTGTGATAACCGGGAATATCAAACATCGTAAAATGAGACATCACACCGCCTTTTCCAAGACCGTTTTCTTTGTTGACTACCGCTTTTAACAGCACCCCGGTATCCAGATAGCCTTTCATTAAAAAGTCCGCTTTCCCGTCTCTCACCAGGGAAACAGCCAGTTCGGCCGCCGCACAGGGCTCGTTTGCAGAATAGATGTCCGCCTCCGGCACGGTCTCACCCAGCGTCTCTAAAATATGTAAGATCTGTTCCTTGTCACCGACCAGAACTGGACTTGCCACACCTTCCCGGCGGGCATTAAGCACTGCTTCCAGGGTATGTTTTTCACCTGCAGCCGCAACCGCCATCCGCTTCATAGCCGGATACCCCTTGACCTGTTCGATCAATTCATCAAAATTTCGATATACCATTGCTTTTCCTCCTGTTATTGATGCGAACGGCCAATTTCCAGTCCCTTTTCAAAAGCCAGCTTATTGAGCGGTAATAATTTCGGTTTTTTCCCCAACTTATGTTCAATCGTATCCCAGACAACCT
>Ga0153999_1000722_pt1 | contig 14026 bp, 12 predicted proteins | sample TSNC083MetaG_FD_104675 | JGI IMG/M metagenome (GOLD analysis project Ga0153999, IMG submission 104675) | Attine ant fungus gardens microbial communities from North Carolina, USA - TSNC083 MetaG | ecosystem: Host-associated > Fungi > Mycelium > Unclassified | place: USA: North Carolina, Lumber... | reverse complement strand
TGCTTAAAAAGCATAGGTTTAATAAACACAGGAATACTGTGTTCTTTTTTCATGTCTGTTTGTCGGTAAACAATGATAGCTTTCAACACTCTTTACTCATCACTCAACCGCACAGGTGGAACTTTTTCAGCGGCCTACATTGGTTCATTGTATAAGGACTTCATTGTATTTGCCCTGCTGATTCTGGCGATGATTTTTAAGCCAACCGGTATTTTCAATGCAAAAGTATATGATACATAAAGGGGGAGAGAAAGATGCAAAAGAAATTAAAAGGAAAAACCTCTGCCCTGAATAAAGCAGCGATTGCGGTTGGTGTATTCTTGTTGTTGGTAATTCCTGCGATGTTAAATTTTGGTATTGTTTTTTCGGCAAACAGCTATTTGATATTTTTGATGTGCATCATTATGATTTATGCGATTGCCACATCTGGACTGGATCTTTTATTTGGTTATACCGGACAGATTTCATTGGGGCATGCCGGATTTTATTGTATTGGTGCCTATGCCTCGGCATTGCTTAGCCACCCGTCCTATGGCCTGGGAAAATGGCTTGGTATTACGATTTCCCCAATTATCAGCATCTTTTTGGCGGCACTGCTGGCGATGGGCTTCGGAATTCTCCTTTCCCTGCCGGCGACCAAGCTGGTGCAGCATTTCCTTTCCCTGCTGACGATTGCATTTGCACAGTTAGTTTACCTGGCGGTTTCCTCTTTTCCGGAAGTAACCAACGGATTTCTCGGAATTGCGACGATTCCGTACATTAATCTGTTCGGCATTGAATTGGATAATAACTATAAATTTTATATGTTTTTGCTGGTGGTGGTTGTGTTGGTGCTGGTTGTAAAGACAAATATTGTAAAATCAAGGGTCGGACGCTGTTTTATCGCAGTGCGGGAGAATCAGTTGGCGGCAAATGGATGCGGTGTTGACATCAGAAAATATAAGATTACGGCATTTGCGTTATCCGCCTTTTTTACAGGGATTTCCGGTGCGTTGTATGCACACCTGGTTACATTCATCAGCCCGGAGAGTTTTATGTATGCACAGTCGGTTATCTTCCTGACAATGTTGGTATTTGGTGGTAATGGCAACCTGCTTGGTCCGATTCTTGGTGCGGCGATTATTACCAGCAGCCAGGAAATGCTCCAGGCATTCCGGGATTACCAGATGCTTATCTATGGCGGCCTGATGCTGGTTTCCATCCTGTTTCTGCCTAAGGGACTATATGGACTGCTCCGGCAGATGCTGCAGTTTGCGAAAGACGGGAGGGAGAAGCATGTTGACAGTTGAAAATCTGACGGTTCGTTTTGGCGGTTTAGTTGCAGTAAACAACTTGAGCTTCACGATCAACAAAGGTGAAATCTTTGGTCTGATCGGTCCCAACGGTGCCGGCAAGACTACCTGTTTTAATATGATCAGCGGTGCATTGGTGCCGACTTCCGGCAAGGTGATATTGAATGAAAAGGAAATCCAGGGCCGTCCGATGTTCCAAATCAATGGCGAGGGTATCGCCCGCACTTACCAAAATATCAACTTGTTTAAAGAAATGACGGTCTTGGAAAATGTTATGGTGGGACAGCAGAGTCACATGAAATCTGGGTTGTTGGCAGCAATACTAAGGACATCTTCTCAACGCAAAGAGGAAATGGCAGTCATGGAAAAGGCGCAGGAGATCATCGAATTTGTCGGGCTGCGCCATCGGCTGGCGGACGATGCCTGCAATCTGTCATACGGCGAACAGCGGCTTTTGGAAATTGCCCGGGCATTGGCGAGTGATCCGGTACTGCTGTTGCTGGACGAGCCGGCAGCAGGAATGAATCCCAGTGAAAAGATGGAGTTAAAAGATCTGGTGCTGCGGATTCGCAGCAAAGGAGTCACTGTTCTGGTGGTGGAACATGATATGAAGTTCGTTATGAATCTGACCGATCGCATCTGTGTGCTTAACTACGGAGAGGAGCTGGCAATGGGTACACCGACAGAAGTACAAAACAACCCTGCGGTTGTGGAAGCTTACTTAGGAGGTGAGAATATTGGCTGATACTCTGATGCTGGAAGTAAAGAACCTGGTTTATAACTATGGTGCAATCGCCGCCGTGAAAGGGGTGTCCCTGCATGTTAATGAAGGGGAGATTGTTGCTGTGATTGGCAGCAACGGCGCCGGAAAAACAACGACACTGCGATCAATATCCGGTTTGCTTGGGAGGCCTGCCGGTGGAACCATTACATTTTGCGGCAAGCAGATTACCCGGATGGCGCCATATAAAATCACCGGTGAGGGTCTGGTACAAGTATTGGAAGGGCGCCTTGTATTTCCCCAGCTTACAGTAATGGAAAACCTCCAGATGGGGGCTTACCTTAGAAAAGACAAAAAAGAGATCGCAGATACTCTGGATTACTGTTTCACCCTTTTTCCCAGATTGAAGGAGCGGGAGACGCAGATGGCAGGTACCCTGTCCGGCGGCGAACAGCAGATGCTGGCCGTGGCCCGGGCCTTGATGTCCAAACCCAAGCTCCTGATTATGGATGAACCGTCGATGGGATTGGCACCGCTGGTTATTCGCGATATATTTTCGATTATCCAGAAAATAAATAAGGACGGCGTGACCATTATGATTGTTGAGCAGAATTCCAATGCGGCACTTCGCATTGCCGACCGGGGCTATGTACTCGCCATGGGAGAAGTTGTGCTGGCAGGAACGGCAAAGGAACTGCTGGGAAATGAGGAGGTCAAAAAGACCTACCTTGGAATTACATAAATAAGAGAGGTACGAAATTGGGAGCGATCCATGCATTGGTAAAAGATATCCGACTGCCGAAAATGGTCCGTGTGAGACAGAAGTTCAGCAAGGATCATATCGCAGATGTGGTTCCGGTGCTGCGGGAGGAACTTCTGCGTCCCGGTATCGCAGACACGGTCCGGCCGGGGATGCGGATAGCCATCACGGCAGGCAGCCGCGGTATTGAAGGTATCAGTAAGATGACAAAAGAAATTGTCGATTTCTGTAAAAAGAAAGGCGCAGTCCCCTTCATTGTAGCCGCCATGGGAAGCCATGGTGGCGCAAGCAAAGAAGGTCAGAGGGAGGTTCTGGCCGGATACGGAATTACAGCGGAGCAGATGGGCTGTCCGGTGTTATGCGACATGGATGTAGTGAAGCTTTGCGAACTTGCGGACGGCGCTCCGGTTATGATCGATAAACATGCGGCCGGGGCGGATGGAATCATCGTGGTTAACCGGGTTAAGGCACATACCTCTTTCAGAGCCAGGTATGAGAGCGGACTGGTGAAAATGATGGCAATTGGTCTTGGCAAACAGAGCGGTGCGGAGGCCTGTCATCATCACGGCCTGTATCATATGGCTGAAAATGTAGAAAGGTACGGGCTGGCGGTCCATCAGCATGCAAAAATAATGTTTGGTGTTGCTATTGTGGAAAATGCTTATGAGCAGACTGCTGTCATCCGGGCATTGGCCTATGATGAAATTCTGGAAGAAGAACCTAAGCTTTTAGAGACAGCCAAAGATATGATGGCGAAATGTTACCTCCCGCAGACGGATGTGCTTGTGGTAGATGAGATTGGCAAGAATATCAGTGGTGACGGTATGGACCCCAATATAACCGGAAGATATACGGTAAATAACATTCACACAGGTTTAAAAACGCAGCGTGTCGTGATACTGGATATCTCTGAACAAAGTCACGGTAACGGCAATGGACTGGGATTGGCGGATATCACCACGATGAGAGCATTTCAAAAATTTGACCGTGAAAAGTCTTATCCGAATGTGCTGACCAGTACGGCACTTTGCAACTGCCGGATACCACCCATGTTTTCTACTGATAAGGAGGCGCTGCAGACGGCTGTTAAGACTTGTACCGGCATCAGTAAAGACGATGTTACGATCATCCGGGTGAAGAATACTCTGCTGATGGAGGAGATTGAGATATCGGAATCACTCCTGCCGCAGGCCGAACGGATTACGGAGATAGAGATTATCTCAACACCTTATGAGTGGGAATTTGATGCACGGGATAATTTGTTTTAGAAGAATATAATGCCTGTTGGCATTATATTTTTCGCAATCAAAGTTTAACGTTAACCAAAAGAAAACGGGAGAAACAAATGGAAAAAATGAAATACATAATAATTCCCGAGCCGGGAAAAGTGCAGGTTCAGGAGATGGAAAAAGCAAAAAAACAGCAGGGTGAGGCGCTGCTGGAAATCTTATATGGCGGGATCTGCGGTTCTGATATGGGGACTTACCGCGGTACATTTTTGTACGCCAGCTATCCCCGGATTCCAGGGCATGAATTTTCCGCCCGTGTGTTAGAGGTGGATGACAATGAATACGGTATCAAACCGGGCATGGTGGTGACTGGAAATCCTTATTATAACTGCGGTCACTGTTATTCCTGCCGCCGGGGATTTGTCAATTGCTGTACCGGCAACGAAACACTGGGGGCACAGCGTGATGGCGTTTTTCGCCAGTACTTCTCCATGCCGGTCGACCGTATTTATGACGGAAAGGGTCTGGATGCGAAAGTGTTGACTCTGATCGAACCGTTCTGCATCAGTTACCATGCGGTTAAGCGGGGCAGTGTCAAAGCAGGGGATCGCGTGCTGATAGTGGGAGCTGGTCCGATCGGAGTGCTGGCAGTGATGGGAGCCAAGCTGATGGGGGCATCCGTAACAGTCAGTGATTTAAGCGAAGGCCGCCTGCAGACTGCCAGGGAGATGGGGGCTGATGATGTGATTGTCATCAACAAGGAAAACTTCGATGAGCGGGTGCGGGAAGTGACAAACGGCGATGGTTTTGATGTTTGCATTGAGTGTGTCGGTCAGCCCTCTACGTTCCAGAATTGTATTGATGCAGCGGCTTTCCGCGGACGCGTAGTGGTGGTTGGCATTGGTAAAAAAAATCTGGACTTTGCGTACTCAAGAATTCAGACAAAGGAGTTGGATATTTTAGGTTCCCGCAATGCGATAAAAGAGGATTTTACAGAGCTGATTGATTACGCTCTGGCTGGTAAGTTTGATTTAAGCAAGATGATCAGCAAGGTTTATTCCCTGGATGATTCAAAGAAAGCCTTTGCCGAGGTAAATGAGAATCCGGACGGGATCATGAAGGCATTGGTTGACTTTCAATCATAAATAAGAAATGGTGCAGATCACAAAAAGGGAGAATATGGATATGAAAACAGGATTTACGATTGCAACGGAAGCACCGGTGACCTACCCGGCATTGCTTAAAGGGGATCCGGCCGCCAATATTAAGAAAGCAGCGGACTATGGCGCACAAAGTATCGAACTTCACCTGCCAGATCCGGATTCTGTTGATGTGGAACTGTTGGTGAAAACATGTGAGGAAACGGGGGTATCCATTTCCGCTATCGGTACCGGACTGGCTACTGTACTGCGAGGGATTTCTCTGACCTCAGATGATGATGCGGTTTGCCGGAGAGCAGTGAGCACATTATGTGAGTATGTTGATATGGCAGCAAAATTAAACAGTGTGGTTATTATGGGCAGCATCCGCGGACGCGCCACTGATCCTAACGGATATGAGGCATATACGGAAAAGCTTGCCCAAAATTTAAAGATTGCTGCGGACTATGCGGCAAAGAAGCAGGTCACTCTGGTGATGGAAATTATCAACCGTTATGAGCTTTTGTTTTTGAATAATGCAAAGCAGGTTGCAGCGTTTATGAAGCAGTTGGGTTGTCCTAATGTAAAAATGCATCTGGATACCTTCCACATGAATATTGAAGAAACCAGTATGATGGCGGCGATCCTGCCATATAAGGGGCTGATTGGACATGTACATGCAGCTGACAATACCCGCAGCTATCCGGGGTCAGGTACCATTGATTTTAAAGAGATTGCTGTTGCGCTTTGGGCTATTGGATATGAGGGGGCATTCTCAATGGAGTGTATGGCAGCACCGGATGAACGGACTTCGATCACAGAAGGTCTGAAAGTATTGGGAGATGCGATAAACTATGCGCAGATGGCATATACTGGAGTTATTCATACACTTTGATCCAAACACGGTACCCATAACTGTTAAGCGGTCGTACTAAGACATACCCCTCATGAATGAGGGGTATTCTTCAACCCCAGGTACTCTGACAGCTTTTTCCTGGTCACGCATGATACGCTTTTAGGAAATCTTCGAGACAATCATTAAAGATTTGCATACTCTGCGCACTGCCGGGTCTTGGAGACTGTGGTGTTATGAGGTAGCACACTCTATCCGGAGGCGGCTCCAAAAGATCACAGGACTCAAAAGGATGATTTTTTTTGAGCGCATTTGCGACCGACTCCGGTACAATGGCCCAATAATCTTCATGATTCAGAAAACTGGCCAGCATGGAAGCGATATTGAGCCGCACAATCACTGGTTTTGACGGCTTCCACCAGTAATCATGCCATTGCTGATACTCCGGACACCAGATGTGAAAAAGCTCCTTGTCCGGATCCAGTTCGTTTGGATGTATCGGTGCCGCTCCGGCCGTTTGCCGCGCCAGCCGCAGAACGCAGAATTTTTCATGGATGACTGGCCTTGTGGTGATTTTTGAATACCCGGAGACGTTATTGACAAAACCAATGTCTACTTCCCGCGCCTCCATCATTTCATATATTTCCCAAGTGTGATGTGTATTTAAAGAAAGCTCCAGCGATGGATCATGGCTGATCAGGTTTATGTAAAGCTGGGGAAAAATATAAAAATTGACGCTATGAACACCTGCGATGGACAGCCTTAGCCGTGGAGGACGCTCATGCAGTGAGGTTGCCTCCTCGTTGAGTGTGATCCAACGCTGCGCAATGGAAATAAAGTCCTCGCCCGCGGAAGTCAGCTCAATGCTTTTCTGCCCCTGGTTTCTGGTGATTAGTTGTGCACCGGTCTCCGCTTCCAATGCCATCAGGCGGTGACTTACGGTGGATTGTGACAGAAACAACGTTTCTGCCGCCCTGGTAATACTGCGGTTTTTCACAATGGCAAGGAATATCTGCATATCCGTATTATTCATACTTCCTCACTCCTGACCTAAAAGACATATATCGGATTTTTAGATATTATATATGCAAATAATTCGTTTGTCAACTATGTTGTAAAGAGCTATAATTTGCTGCATAAGACATGAGAATATGGGAAAGGAGAGAATTGTCAGGCGTGGTAAGAAGCAGAAAACAGCAAGGTAAATAAATATTGGAAATGAGGAGGGTAAGAAATATGCATGAACATGAAGATGGCAGTCAGAAATTGGCATTTTATGGAGGGGAAGTTGGTTCCTGGGCACCGATTTTATCCTTAGTACTATTTATGATCGGTCTGGTAGTTACCGGTCATGTATCGCTAAAGCTGTTTTGGACAGCTGGTTTCTTTGCGTTATGTGTTAGCTTTTTGTTTGCTAAAGACAAAAAACTATTTAACAGCACTGCTTTGTCGGGGTTAACGGATCCCATGTTTTCGGTGCTTTGTATGGCGTTTATTCTTGCTGGCATACTGTCCCAGCTTTTGCGTCAAAGCGGTCTGATCAATGGACTGCTCTGGCTTACGACCACATTGCATCTCAATACGTCCTTTATCCCATTGATTACATTTTTGACCTGTGTCATGATTTCCACCTCCTGCGGAACGACCGGTGGAACTGTCTCTACTGTCACGCCCATTATGTTGCCTCTGGCCGTCAGCTTGGGGTGCAATCCTTCTTTGATCATGGGCGCGATCATCAGTGGTTCTTATTTTGGTGATAATCTGGCACCGATTTCCGACACCACCATTGCCTCAGCTTACACGCAGGAAGCGGAGGTTCCCGCCGTTGTGCGCTCAAGGCTTGTCTACTCGCTGACAGCGGGGTTTGCTGCTGCCCTTTTGTTTATGTATTTTGGTTTTAAAACAACAGGAACAGCGCCCGAAAATCTCAACATCGACCCCGCATATGCAAAAACGCTGATTATGCTCATTATTCCGGTCATCATGGTGATTTTGATGCTGCGAGGAATGGATCTTGTACCTACGCTGATTGTTTGCAATATGATTGGCATCGGTCTTAACCTTATACTCGGGTTTGTCGGATTAGAAAAACTGTTTTTGGCTGACGGTCCGATTATCGCTGGTATTGAGGGGATGCTCAGCATTGTCGTTTTCTGTATGTTCCTTTTTCAGATTTTGCAGCTTACCAAGCAGAGCGGCGCCTTTGATACCATTATCGAGAAAGCGCAAAGCATCTGCAAAACGCCCATGCAGAGTGAACTGGTCTGTGCGTTTCTTATTATATTCGCGGTCGCTACAATTGCGATCAGCACAGTCGCGATCGTGGTTGTCGGGCCGATCGCTCGCCAAATTCTAAAGAAGTTCAATATTGACCGCAAAAGAGGGGCAAACATTATTGACGGACTGGGCGCTGCAACTGCTGGCGTGCTGCCTTACAACGGCTCTTTTATGATGGCCACGGCGCTTGCTGTTTCTTCCGGAGTTCTTCCCGATGATTTTTCTGTTTTAAGCATCCCGCCCTATTCTTTTCATTGCATCATGCTCTTTGTGGTATTTTTCATAAGTATATTTACCGGCTGGGGCAGAAAATTTGAAACACCGGAAGAAAAGGTGCAGGTTGCCGAATTGACTAATAACTGATATTAAAGATTGAGAGGAAAAAACTATGCAATTGGAACAACTTCAGACTCCAGCACTTATTCTGGATATGGATTTATTTGAACAGAACATGGCAACCATGAAGAATTTTCTCACGCCTTTAGGATTGGCATTGCGCCCCCATTACAAATCTCATAAATGTACCACCATCGCACACATGCAAATCGCACAGGGTGCAAAAGGAATCTGCTGTGCCAAGCTTGGCGAGGCAGAGGATTTGGTCAATGCCGGAATCGAGGATGTATTAATCGCCAATCAAATTATCGATCAGGCAAAGCTTGCGCGGGTGGCTCATCTCGCCAATTGCTGTTACCTGACCATCTGTGTGGACAATGAGGAGAATATAAAGGCGCTGGAAGCCGCGGCGGCGGTTCAAAATGCGACGATTCACTGTCTGATTGAGTATGAAATCGGCATGAAGCGCTGTGGCGTGGAGACTCCCGAAGCTTTTTATGCGCTGGCAAAGAAAATCAGCGATTGTCCACATCTGGTCTTTGAGGGGATCCAGGCGTACGCCGGACATTTGTCCCATGAGACAGACTTTGAAACCAGAAAAGTGGAATCAGAAAAGGTTGAACAGCGGCTTTTGGAGTTGCGGACATACCTTGAACAAAAAAGCATGCCGGTCAAAGAAGTGAGTGGAGCAAGCACCGGAACGGTCGAGTTCCGCACAAAGAGCAGTGTATATACGGAAATTCAGGCGGGGAGCTACATATTTATGGACACTGCCTACAATGCACTGAACCTCAGCTTCAAAAGCGCCCTCTTTCTTCTATGTACAGTAATGAGCACCAATCCGCATTTGGTGATTGTCGACACTGGCAGAAAATCAGTCAGTCTCGATCAGATGATGCCAATCTTAGAGGATTATCCACAGTGGCCACTTAAGGTAAGCGAAGAGCACAGCGCCGTGTCCGCAGAGGAGTGCCATGCGGCCATTGGTGATAAGCTGCGGATGATTCCGGGTCACTGTTGCACAGCAGTAAACTTGCATAATTATCTCTATTTCGTGCGTGGAAACAAAGTAATAGACAAGGTGCCAATTACCAGTCGCGGAAACAGCATTTAAGGGGAGCGTGTGTTTGACCGACAGCGCTGAGGCGGCCTTTTCGCCAAAACAGGAAGGAGACAGGTGCATGAGAGAATCTCTACATAAATATTACAAGGTTGGCTTGGTTGCCTTTATGGCATACCCTGCCATGTTGAAGGGCGAAGACCCTGATACGCTGGAGCATATCAAAAAAATCGCTTGTGATGACTACTTTGACGCTATCGAAATCAACTGGATCAAGGACAACGATATCCGCGCTCAGGCGGCTAAGCTGCTGGATGTGGCGCACATAACCGTTTGCTACGGCGCACAGCCTCGCATCCTGACCACCGGCCTCAATCCAAACCATATTGACGAGACAGAGCGCCAAAAGGCAGAGGCAACTCTGATCGAAGCTATTGACGAGGCAGAGCAGCTCGGTGCAAAGGGAATTGCGTTCCTGTCCAGCAAATGGGAGCAGGAAACCAAAGATCAGGCATATCAACAGCTCCTCAAAACAACAAAAAACCTCTGTGATTATGCCAAAAAGAAAGAAATGCTGGTGGAACTGGAAGTTTTTGATTATGACATTGAAAAGGCATCTCTTATCGGACCCGCCCCCTATGCGGCGCAGTTTGCCGCCGACATGCGGATGACCCACAGTAATTTCGGGTTGATGATTGACCTCTCCCATATTCCCATGACATACGAAACCCCCGGGTTTGTAGTGCGTACTTTGCGCCCCTATATTACCCATCTGCACATTGGCAACACCGTCTGTAAAGACCCTGCCGTCGAAGGCTATGGTGACCAGCATCAGCGCTTCGGCTTTCCGAACAGCTCCAACGACACCGCTGAGCTGCTGGATTTCCTGAGGGTGCTGAAAAACGAGGGCTTTATGAATCCAAATGATCCCATGGTGCTTTCCTTTGAAGTGAAGCCATGGAAGGATGAAGACCCTGATGCCGTTGTTGCCAATGCAAAGCGTGTGCTTAACCGCGCGTGGGCATTACTTGAAGACTAGGAGGAAGCACATGAAAATTGTCATTCTGGATGGCTACACCGAAAACCCCGGCGACCTTAGTTGGGAAAGCATGGAAAAGCTGGGAGAGCTTAAGGTGTATAACCGCACCCCCACTAATCAGATTGTTGAACGGATCGGTGATGCCGACGTTGTAATTGTCAATAAAACGCCAATATCCGCCCAAACCATAGCCGCTTGTACCGGTATCAAATACATTGGCGTGTTAGCAACCGGCTACAATATCGTGGATGTAGAGGCTGCTAAGGCAAAAAAGATTAAGGTAACCAACGTTCCCACTTATGGCACTGCCGCCGTAGGCCAGTTTGCCATTGCCCTCCTGTTGGAGATCTGCCATCATGTAGGTCACCACAGTAAAGCAGTACTGGAAGGCCGCTGGGAGAAAAACCCTGACTGGTGTTTTTGGGATTATCCGCTGATCGAGCTTGCGGGCAAAACAATTGGCATCATTGGCTTTGGGCGGATTGGCCAAACCACAGCAACCATTGCAAAGGCTATGGGTATGAATGTGCTTGCTTTTGATGAACATCCGAATGATACTGGCAAGGCCATTGCAGATTATGTTTCACTCGACGAACTGTATGCAAAATCTGATGTGATTAGTCTGCACTGCCCGTTATTCCCTTCTACCGAGGGCATCATCAACAAGAACAGCATAGCCAAGATGAAGAACGGCATTATCATTCTCAACAATTCCCGTGGCCCCCTGATCGTGGAGCAGGATCTGGCTGATGCGCTGAACAGTGGCAAGGTCTATGCCGCCGGGCTGGATGTTGTATCCACTGAGCCAATCAAAGCTGGTAATCCTTTGCTAAAAGCTAAAAATTGTCTGATAACACCCCATATTTCCTGGGCTCCAAAAGAAAGCCGCCAACGGCTCATGGACATTGCAGTAAGTAACTTGGAATCTTATATCTCGGGGAATCCAATTAACATGGTTAATTAATATAGGCAATTTCAGGCGGAACCGCAAATCAATTCATTTAAAAAGAGTCTCACCCATAGCGGGTCAGACTCTTTTTCATCTGCAGGCGTTTATTGTACTTCCGGCAAACTAACCGTAACATCTGTCGGATCCCAGGTCTGTTCCTCCGGAATCCAATGGGGAATCACTGGCCGTCCATATGGACCGGGATTCGTATCATTATAAACAGTAATGCTGGTGCCAACCGGACAATGATCATAGATCCACTTGGCATCGCGGGTGAGGTACCGGATACATCCGGCGGATCTGGCGATACCCAGGTAGTTATAAGTATCTGACCGCAGTGTCATGTTATCCTGCTTCTCAAAAATAATCGAATGCAGCAGGAAGCTCTTGCCGGCCGCCAGACGTGTTGCATACTGTGCATACACACCGCTGTTCATGAACCGCCAGCGATATTTCTCCGGGGTCTTGAAGGTTCCCAGGGGGGTATCGTCACCGGTGGAACAAAGGAACGACTTGAGCGGGATGATAAAGCCATTGGCACCATCCTGCACATAAACGGTGGTACAGTTCATTTCCTTGTTGATCTTAATATGATATGGTCCTGCGGCACCGATAATCGGCTCCAGATCAGTCACCAGCTTGAAATCATCACCAAAATAATATTTATATCCATCAATGTACTGCCACCCGGATACCGGCGCGTTGTTGATGAAGTAATACCGGTCATTTCCCACATAACCCCATCCCGAGTAGTCGCCGCCGAGGCCGTTGGAATAACGCGGCTCACCGTCGATGAACTGGACGCCATCAGGCTGCTGGGAGATGAGCGCGCCGTCTGTCTGGAATGGAAATGTATCATAGTTGGCATAGAAGGACATCTTAAACTGTGTCATATATGCGCCGGTTCCCATGGTTCCGCAGGACCCGCCGTTCTTCGCCCATCCGGTCTGGGTGCCATCGTTCAAAACGCTGATGTAGTAAAGGTCAAGTGATTTACTTACCGGTCCGTTCAGTTTGATCTGAACTGCTTCCACAACGGAAGTCTCATCATATACTGCGGTGTACTGACCGTTCATCGCCCAGGGAGTCCATCCGTGAGCACTGGAATACGATCGGTAAATAATGTCACCGACAGTATTGGTCAGGTAAATGGCGATAGAACGAAAACTTTCATCGCCGATGGAAATCAGCTGATCATTGAAAAATGGTACCGACCAGTGTCCATCCATATGCAGAACCGAAGTCTGCAGCTGGGGCAGGCTTGCCCGAAGAGCAGCTTCCGCGGCTTCCTGTTCCGCTCTTAATGCGGCTTCCTCGTCCTCGCCCTCTTCCTCCGGCTGCTGATCTTGTCCTGCCGTCTCCCCGGACGTCTCCCCTGTGGGCTTCGCCCCCGGTCCGGTAGTTATCTGTGCCGAAGTTTCTTCTTGCTGATTATTTACATACCACGGTCCATAACCTTCTTCTGCGTAGGCCGCTGATGTACCCGAAATCAGCAGCATGCATGTCAGTAACAAGGCAGCAGAAGAACGCAATTTTTTACACATATCCTAATACCTCCTTTAGCTTTCGCGTACGAACAGTTTAGCATATGTGGGGCAAATTGGCTACTATATAATTTACATTTCCGGCTAAATAAGGTAAAATGAAAGGTAAATGAAAAAAAAAGGAAAGAAAAACGCAACAAACATGGAAGAGAAAGGCAGAGATGGGTATGAATACAATGGATCCAATGAATGTTGTCTACGCCGCCAATGACGGATATGCCAGGCACCTGGGAGTATCTCTTTACTCTCTGCTGGAACATAACCGGCATATGGACAGTAAGATCTATATCCTTTCGGCGCAGATGTCGGCGCAGAACCAGCAGTTACTGGCAGGGATTGCGCATCAGTTTGGCCGCGGCATGGAAATCGTGGAACTGGGGGATCTGCGCAGCCGGTTTGATTTTGACATTGATACCCGGGGATTTAATATCAGCGCCATGAGCCGGTTGTTCTGTGCCGGTGCGCTGCCGGCGGAGGTTCACCGGGCGTTGTATCTGGATTGTGATACGGTGGTGCTCCGCCCCCTGGATAGATTGTGGAAAACCGACCTTCATGGCAAGCCGGTGGGTATGGTTATGGAGCCGACCGTATATATGGAGATGAAAGCGGCTATTGATTTAAAAGCGGAAGAAGCGTATTATAATTCCGGTGTGATTTTAATGGATCTGGATCTGTGGCGGGAAGAAAATCTGGAAACAAAGTTTCTGGCATATTACCAAAGCAAGGAAGGGGACTTGTTCGCCTGTGATCAGGACACCATTAATGGGACATTAAAAGGACGGATCCATACCCTGTCCCCGGGATATAATTTCTTTACCAATTATACT
>Ga0153999_1000721_pt1 | contig 14029 bp, 9 predicted proteins | sample TSNC083MetaG_FD_104675 | JGI IMG/M metagenome (GOLD analysis project Ga0153999, IMG submission 104675) | Attine ant fungus gardens microbial communities from North Carolina, USA - TSNC083 MetaG | ecosystem: Host-associated > Fungi > Mycelium > Unclassified | place: USA: North Carolina, Lumber... | reverse complement strand
GCTCCATCGTTATCGTACTTGTCCAGTAGGAGTTGTGGGTATAACTATGGTTGGCTATCTGCCACCCTGTGGCGCGGAGAGCCTGTGAAACCTTACGTACTTTGTCAAGCATGTATTCTTGCTCATCCTCATCATAATCGGGTAAATCGGTAATCCGATAGCCAAACGCACCTTCATATCCGGTAATGGCAACGATACCTTTCGCTCCCCTAAAGCTGAACTCAGGATGCTCTCTGACAAAAGAATCAAGTATAGGCATGACATCGCCGTCATAGGTCACAACATCATTCCCGTCGTTATCAAGCACTACAGTGACTACATTACCTTCCTTATCAACATCAAGCCTGTCGGCAAAGCCATCTAGTTTCATATATTCATAGTAGTTTACGTCGTCAACTGACAGTACCAATGGCTTTTTGCCGGGTGGCAGGTAGATATCCTTTGCAATTGCCTTACCGTTGACAATCTCGACCATTTCATTTATGTCGTATAGGACAAAGTCATTCTCCAAAAGGAGTGGCAGCATCTTAATAAATTCACTTTGGGTGGTCATATACCAGTTATAACCCTGAGCGGGATGTCCTTTGTCATCAAACGCGAGAGTGTTGTCAAGTATCAGGCTGTGAAAGAAGATATGGTAGTAACGCCCATCGTATTTAACAAGTTGTTGTTTTTTTTCATTAGCACTGTCTATTAGCGCCTGTGCCTCCTCGTTATATAATTCGGAAGATGCTTTTATAAGCTCCACTGCCTTATCGTAATCGTAACCTTTTATCATGTGTTCTGCCCTCCCAAGCAGTTCAGATCTTTTTACGTCCAGCAGTTCAGGAGAATTGATCCTGCCGGTATTGACGTTGTTGGTATAATAAATGATGTTTACGGTGACTATAATCAGTGAAATGGCCAAAAAAAGCCAGACTAACTTCCTCTTATGTTTGTTTTTATTTAGCGTATAGTTAAAATATTTCATAGTATTATTGTATTATATTTTTCGTTTATTATCGTCCAATTTGCGTAATACTAATATTTACATAATGTTAACTTAAAAGACTGTCCTGGTTTTTCAGGACGATCCTTTAGGGTTATAAGATAAAGAGTTTCGATAATCTGATGGTGTTATACCATAATGCTTTTTAAATAAACGGCTAAAATAAAGCTGATCATCAATTCCTACGCTAATGGAGATTTCCTTGATAGAGATACTGTCCTTTTCCATTAATTTTTTTGCCTTTTCCATACGTAATTGATTGATATAGTTGGTTGCGCTTATGCCCACCTCCGCTTTAAAGATACGGCAAAAGTAACTGGAGCTGAGCTTCGCATATTCAGATAAAGTGGAAAGGCTGATTTTATGCATATAATTTTGTGAAATATATTTCAGTACAAGATTGATTTCTTCTTTGTAATTATTATCTTTTCCATATCCGTCAGGGATTGGCTGCAAGATAGCCTGGATAGACAGGCGAATATGTACCTTAAGGTCTGGTACATTGGTGCAAAAGCGGATATTTTCCAACGTTTCTGATAAAAAATCATGAGTTTCAAGAGTTTGATTGTCAGATATAAAGGATAAAAATTCAATAGTCTTAATAAAATACATTTTTAAAATTTCAGGATACACATGGGAATTTTGGCTCTTAGAGATAATAGAATCAATAAGTTCTAAAGTTTTATCTAAATTGGCGTATTTATTTTCAGCAATTAAATTACTCAGTTCTTTGTAATACATAGTTGATAAGTAGTGTACGGGTCTATATTCCTTAGCGTTTACAACGCATAAGTTCCCATAAAATGATAGTTGCATAATACTTTGTGCCAGAGTGTATATTTCTTTACAATGAACATAATCTGTTACATTATCGTAATAGATGATAATAGGGGAAACAGACATACAAAGTTCAAAATGTTTGGGTAATGATAAAAGCCATTGTCTCCAAATTAAGTTTTTACTCTCTAATTCCTGAATGGGCAGAAGCAAAAGAATACTATAGCTGCTCAAAAAGAGAATTTCACCTTTTTCAAAGTGAGGTAAAAACTCTAAAAGTGTATTTTCTATCAAGGTTCCGGATAGAGGTTCCGCTTCACTTTGTAGATATTTTTCAAGGGACAAATAGCAAAAAAGAGCTGGAAAGTCTTCTGTATCAGATTGTAGCTCACTATATTCGTCATCAGGGATAGTATCTATATTTGTAATGTAGTTTTTAAGCATAATCTGCCTGCGTTTTTTATTATATAACTCCTGATTTTCGTACAAAGTCTCCTGCATCGTTTTCAGCTTATGTTTTGCGTTTAGTTTTTCGACTGCTTTATTCAACTGTGTTAACAGCTGGGCTTCACTAATACTGATTTTCAAAATATAATCAAGCACTCCCATGACAAGGGCTGATCGTACATATTGAAAATCTTCATGGTTACTAATGACGATAATTTCGCCGGCATAATCATTTTTCTTTAAAGTCTGGATAAATTGAATACCGTTCATTACAGGCATGACTAAATCTGTAATTATAATATCAGGTTTATACTTACGGGCTAAACTTAAGGCTTCCTCTCCATTTGAGGCAGTTGCACATATTTCAAAACCATGTTTTTCCCATGGAATAATGGAGCGCAAAGCGATTTTTACAATTGGCTCATCATCAACAATCAATACTTTAAACATTAGCTTGTCCTCCTATTCATTACTAATTTCCGGCAAAGTAATCTTACATAAAGTTCCTTTATTGATTTCACTGGTAATATATAGACCATAGGCGGAACCAAAGCATAGTTTGATACGGTCTCTTACGTTTGAAATGCCTATACCTGCAAGGCCTTTATTACTCTGTTTAGAATCTGAAGTATCAAAACCTTTTCCATTATCCTGTATTTCCAGAATAATACAATGATTCACTTTATAACATCGTACGATGATTTTTAGAATGGTACCATTGTTGCGTTGGCCATGCATGATACTATTTTCGGCAAGGGGCTGAAGGATAAATTTGGGAACCGGGCATTGGAGGAGAGAATCCTCCAAATCATAATCTACGGTAAAGTTGCCGATATAACGAATCTCTTGTATAGAAAAATAGTTTTTCAGGTTTTTGATTTCTATATCGATGGAAATGAATTCATTCTTATCAACTAAAGTATTCCTTAACAATTCACCAAGAGCGGTAATGCCATCACTGACAACGGTATCTTTATTCATCTGAGCCACAAAACGCAGCGTATTTAGGGTGTTGAAAAGAAAATGTGGATTAATCTGGTATTGCAGCATTTGTATTTCCAGCTGTCTTTTTAGTTTTTCATCTTCATGTTCTTTTTCAATCAGCTGCTGTATTTGGTTTAGCATATTATCAATACTTGTGGATAGATAAGCCAATTCATCATTCTTATTATCCTGAATACGTTCCTCCATTTCTCCGATGGATATTTTCTGGCAGATGGCTGTCATTTTTCTGATAGGTAAGGTAATACTAAAATAAATTAAAACAACAATACCTGTGCAAAGAAGCGCAACGATAACGAAAGTGAAAATAATTTTCTCAATAATTGCATTGGCTTCTGAGTTAATATAGCTAAATGGAATTGTGGAAATAAAATATTTATTTATATTTTTATTATAAAAATAAGCGATAAGGGTATGAACGCCATTTACACTCATTTCGAAGGAACCATTTGTGCTATTATCATCTGCTAGTAAATGTTCATATAGTTCTTCATTTTCAAAAGGTTCCCCAGGTGTAACGTTTCGATCCAAGGAGGAGAGAACGACTCCATTGTCATTCAGGATAAAAGTATTGGCGGAATCGTATGTATCAAAAGCAGCTAATATTGTTTTGGAAAATAATTTTTCATCTATGTAAATAAGTGTATATCCTAACACCTCTTTAGTGTTGTATCGATTATAGATTCTTCGGGATAAAACGATGGTATCCCGGTTACTATATGTTTTCACATAGATCCAGCTGTCCTCGGGAGCCCTTTCTTCAATATCGGCAATAATTATCTCAATATCCTCTTCATAGAGTCCATCATATCCAAGATCATAGAATATACCTCCGGATTTGTCCAGAACCATAATGTTCTTTGCATGTGCCGGATAAATAATCATAGATCTGATTGTATTTTGAATATTTAATACGATTTTATTTTTCTCACCATCAGTTATACTATCTGACTTTAAAGCTTCAATGAGATATTCATTCACGCAGATAGAGCCACATAAATATTGATATTTTTCAATTTCAGTAACCATGTTTGTATTTACCAGGGACAGAAGCCTAATGGTAGATGTCGATATCTTATCCCTCATTGATGTAGAATGAATTTGAAAAAATATGATACTGATAATCAATAATGGGACGCTGGAAGTCAATAAAAATGACAAAACCAGCCGCTTCTTTATATTTATTGACCTGATATTAGAAGTTATTTTAGCAATCATTTGTTTTACCTTTATTTGTATTTCCTTTTTTATTATTATAGTATCTACCGGTTATTTTTACAATAAGGATAAAATTGACGGCATCAAATAAAATAGTCCATATCAATTGTGAATTCGGAAATAGTATTGAATAAATAATCCATATAGTCAATAATTTTATAAATATACAATCACTTATAAATCATTTATCATATAGTTATCAGAGTTTGATTGATTAGCAAGGTAAATTAAAGGAGGATTAGCAGCTATGAAAAGAACAGTTATTGCATTATTTATAGCGCTCTCTTTAGTGAGCGTTTCTCTGTTAGGATGCGGTTCCAATGGTAATGAAACAAAGCAAGCAGAGGCATCTTCAGGCGAGACTACGGTAAGCACGGGAGGGGAGCAGCAGGAGTTAAATATCGCTATATTTCAGGGTGGATACGGTGACGCCTATTGGGAAGCAGTAGTAGAATTATTTGAAGAAACGCATGAAGGTGTTACGGTTAATATGACAATCAGCCCAACGATTGCTGATATTATCAGGCCTCAGATTGTGGCAGGGAATCCGCCGGACTTTATTGCTTTAAATGATACTCAGGAGGATGGGCTTATTCTTTCTCTTATCAAGGATAAAGCCCTGCTAGATATAACAGATATTTTTGAAGGGCAGAATGATGCAGGCAATGGAACACTTAAGGATGATATTATTGATGGATTGCTGGAAAGTGCCAAATGTGCACCGTATGGAGACGGCGTTGTTTATCTGGCTCCCTTTAACACCGGCCCACAAGGTTTAATCTATAACAAGACGGCATTTACGGATAACAACTGGGAATTACCGGTAACATGGGACGATTTCTTTACACTGGGTGACCAGATTGCAGAAGAAGGCGGCAGGTCATTATTTACTTATCAGGGAATCTATCCGGGATATCTGGAAGAAATGCTATGGCCGGCCATTGCTTCAGCAGGCGGTATGGAGGCGATAGAGGCGATTTGTTCTTATGAGGAAGGCTCATTTAACAATGAAGTTGTATTATCAGTTTTAGGGCAGATACAGAAAATTGCTGCAGATGGATATTTGCTGCCGGGAACGGTAGGAATGAATCATACGGAAGCCCAATCCGAAATGTTACTTGGGAAAGCAGCTTTTATTATCAACGGAACTTGGATGGTCAATGAAATGGCGGATGCACCTACTGAAGATGGCTTTGAATATGCAATGACAACAGTTCCCGTAATAAATGAAGATGACACCCGTTATATCTTGGACAGCATGGAGCAGTTTTCAATACCTGCAGATGCAAGGAATCCGGAGCTGGCAAAGGAATTTTTAAGATTTTTATATAGTGATGAATCGGTTGCGTTATTTGCAGAACATGCGGGGGCAGTATATGCCACAAAGACAGCTAGGGAAATTGCTAAAGACTATATCTCAGAAGCAACTTACAATATGTATGGAATATATGATGGAGAAAACACCGCATCATTGATAATGAACTTCGAAGCGTTGCCAAGTAATAGTAAGATTAATGTATCCGATGAAGTTTTTAATCCGATTACTTCGGTGATGAATGGCGATATGACAGTAGAAGGATGGGCTCAGTCAGTTGAAGACGCATTTGCCCAGATTCGTGCGGATCGTGAGGCAGAATCAGAATAAAGAATAATTCTCAAAGACCAAAAAGCAGGTTCAAAAAGACAGTATGTATTTTGGGCCTGCTTATTTATTCTCATACAGGAGGAGATTATCAGTGACAAAAAAGCCCAAATTATTTATTGCCGTCTGTACGTTGCCGGCACTTTTATTGACCATTGTATTTATGCTTGCACCCATGTGTAATGCGGTATATTTATCTTTTACTAATTCCACGGCCCTCAGCGTGGGTTCAAATAGTAAGTTTGTGTTCTTAGATAATTATAAGTATATGTTTCAGGATAAATTATTCATTCTGGCGCTGCAAAATACGCTGAAGCTTATGGCGGTTGTGCCGGTTATCACTTTATTTTTTAGTTTAATCTTTGCGTTTATTTTGACACAGAGCAAATTAAGGGAGAAAAGCTTCTACCGATTGATATTTTTCTTTCCAAGTATTATTTCGCTGACAGTTGTCGGAATTGTCTGGTCATTTGTCTTTAATCCGACGAAAGGTATTTTGAATCACCTGTTAGAAATTTTGAATCTTTCGAGTTTACAAAAGGCCTGGCTAGGGGATAGTAAGACCGCGTTATGGTGTATAGCGGCAGCACTTATATGGCAGGCTATCGGATATTATATGGTGATGCATGTGGCGGCTATAGATGGAATATCCAGTGAAGTATATGAGGCGGCTGCTATTGATGGAGCTAATTCTGTGCAGAAGTTTTTTTTAGTTACAATACCAATGTTGAAAAATACGATTGGAATTACCTATGTATTATCTTTGTCAGGTACCATCAACCTTAGCTTTACTCTTTCAAATGTAATGACCGCAGGTGGACCGAACGGAGCATCTTCAGTACTTCTGCAATATATGTATACACAGGGCATGAGAAACGCCAATTATGGATATGCCATGGCAATTGCTATGTTTACATTGGCAATTGCGGTTATACTCGCTGTTATATCCAGAAAAATAACCGGAAATAAAGAATAGGCAGGAGGAAAGCTTAAAATGAAAAGGCATAAAAGAAATGTAAAGAGTATAGCAGCCAAGATAGTATTAAGAATCATTATGATTCTTTTTACGATTATTTTTTTGTTTCCTCTAATATGGAACTTGATTTCCTCTTTTAAGACGAATACAGAATATTTAACAAATCCATACGCTCTCCCTTCTGCACTTCAGCTTGATAACTACATTGCAGCGATGGAAAAAGCAAATATGGCCTCTTATTTTGGTAATTCGGTGTATGTCGTCATATTGGCTACTATACTATTATTATTATTTGCCGTACCGATATCTTACGTCCTGGCCCGCTATAAATTCAGAGGTTCTAAATTGATTATAACAATCTATATGGGCTGTATTTTTCTACAGGCAACTTATATTATGATTCCTTTATTTCTGCAGCTTAAGGAAATTAATGCCTTAAATAACCTGAGTGCTTTAAGTCTTGTTTATGCAGTTATGCAATTCCCGTTTACTATTTTTACGCTTCATGGCTTTATTTCAGCATTACCTTCGGAATATGAAGAGGCAGCCAGAATTGACGGTGCAAGTAATTTCAAGATATTGACCCGCATCGTAGTTCCATTATGTAAACCGGGAATTTCGACTGTTACAATGTTGGCAGCAATGGGATTTTGGAATGAATATCCCCTGGCTCTGGTGCTTTTGACAGATGAAGCCCAAAAAACCCTGCCCATCGGCCTGGCAAATCTTTATGAGGTTCAAAAATATGCGACTGATTGGGGGGCATTGTTTGCCGGTCTAATTATCGTGCTTATTCCGACGATGATAATTTATTTATTTGGCCAAAAATATCTCTTACAGGGTATTGGTGAAGGAGGTTTGAAAGGATAGAAAATTCAATGAATATAACAGAAAAAGATTACGTAAAGATTATTCCTTCAAAAAGACAACTAAAGCATCAGAAGATGGAGTTTTATGCTTTTTTTCATTTCTCCATGAATACATATACTAATCGGGAATGGGGAGATGGAAAGGAAGATACGGAAATTTTTTATCCGGAACAATTGGATGCCAGACAATGGATCCGGGCAATTAAGGGAGCCGGTATGAAAGGTGCTATTTTAACATGTAAACATCATGACGGCTTCTGCTTATGGCCCAGCAGGTTTACCAGTCATTCCATCAGTGCGAGTCCCTATCATGATGGGAAGGCAGACATTGTTAAAGAAGTTTCAGATGCCTGCAAAGCGGAGGGGGTGAAATTCGGTATATATCTGTCACCCTGGGATCGGAATCAAATGAGTTATGGCGAGGGAAAGGCATATAATGATTATTTTGTGAATCAGTTAAAAGAACTTCTGACAGACTATGGCGAGATATTTACCGTATGGCTGGATGGCGCCTGCGGAGAGGGGATTAGCGGTAAAAAACAAGGATATGATTGGGAAAGGTATTATGAGGTAATACGCCGATTGCAGCCGGGAGCGTGTATCGCAGTTTGTGGACCTGATATCCGTTGGTGTGGAAATGAGGCCGGTGAGGTACGGCCATCAGAGTGGAGTGTGGTATCCAAAAAGCTGGCTGCTGCAGAGCGTATTCAGGCAGCCAGCCAGCAGAAAGATTCGACGCACTTTAGAAAACGTTCTTTCAAGAGTTCAGATTTGGATCTTGGGAGCAGAAAAGCTTTGGAAGGAGAGCAGGAACTTATCTGGTATCCGGCGGAGGTAAATACCTCCATCCGGCCGGGCTGGTTTTATCATAAAGAGGAAGATACAAAGGTAAAGTCCCTACAGGAGCTTTTAAATATTTACTATGGTTCTGTAGGAGGTAATAGTACTTTTTTATTGAATATTCCTCCAACTCCTCAGGGGCTCATTCATAAAAATGATCTTTGCAGATTACGGGAATTGGGAAATGCAATTCAAGAAGCTTTTTCGCTTAACATAGCGGAGACAGCCCGAATGAGTGCAGACAAAGATGATGGCAAGCATATTGTTGAATATTTAAGAGAAGATGAAGATAGGACGTTTTATAAAACAAAAGATGGTGATCGAAGTGCCTGCATTACTGTGAACTTTGATAAGGAAATGAATGTCAGGTTTATTGTTCTTAAAGAAAATATTCGTCTGAGCCAGCGAATAGAGAAGTTCAATATCCAAATCAGACGGAACAATCAATATGAAACAGTATATGAAGGAACTGTTGTGGGATATAAAAAAATCGTTCTGCTCAATAACAACGAAGTGATAAAATGTAAAGAATTAAGGGTTTGTATTACAGAATCACGGGTAAGCCCGACCTTATCATTCTTAGGAATATATTAAAAGCTGGAGGCTAAGAGGTGTTTATGGAAAAAGGAAGATTTACGCTGCCCGGAGAAGCGGGTATGGAGCAGGAAATAGAAGAACTCATTAATAAATGGGGAGCGGATGCCATCAGGGATAGTGACGGAACAGAGCTTTCGGATGAGCTGCTGGGGCTCGGTGTGGAAGTGTATTCCACCTTATGCCTGATACGCTCTGATAATAAATGGCTGAAATCCCATCCCGGGTACCGGCAGCAGATTTATCTTATATCGGAGTCAGTCATTGCAGTATGTGATAATACAAAAATTGAGATTATGAAACAATATTACCCAGAGCAATTTCAGCCGAATACAGATATTAATATATATAAGTACTGGCAGGTTTATGACAGAACTCTGGGCTGTGCTCTGGACGGGAACGCATGGACATATGAGAATGGTCTCGTAATTATCCGGGATGCACAATTGTTTCACAGATATACGGTTAGCTTCCTGGCATATCAAATCTGGGAGCCGGTGTCGATGTATAATCATTTAACAAATTATTGGGATGAAGAACATAAGATTCCGTTGGATATAAGATATCCGCAGGCAAGGGAGCATGTATTAGAAGTATTGGAGAAATGGCTTACAGAACATCCTAAAACAGATGTTGTTCGTTTTACGACATTTTTTTATAATTTTGATCTTATTTATAATCATCTGGGAAAAGAAAGGCAGGTGAACTGGTTTGGTTACTTGGGGTGTGTAAGCCCATATGCTCTTGAATTGTTCCGCAAGGAATATGGATATGAATTACAGGCAGAGGATTTTGTGGATGCCGGATATTATCAGACATTATTTAAAAACCCTGGGAAAAAATATATCGATTGGATAGATTTCAATCAGAGGTTTGTTGCGGATTGTGCCAGGCAATGTGTGGAGCTGGTACACAGATATGGAAAGAAAGCGATCATGTTTCTTGGAGATCATTGGGCTGGTACAGAACCCTATGGGAAATATTTTCAAACAATTGGTCTTGATGCCGTAGTAGGTGCGGCAGGTGATGGGGTCACAACGAGAATGATTGCAGATATTCCTATAAAGGAAACAGAGGCCAGATTTTATCCCTATTTTTTCCCTGATATTTTTCATGATGGCGGACATCCGGTAAACGAATCTGTTCCGGTGTGGCTAAAATGCAGACGGGCACTTCTACGAAATCCGGTAGACAGAATCGGTTACGGCGGATATCCCAGCCTTGCCGTGAAATTTCCAGAGTTTGTAGAGCATGTTGCGGATATTGTGTCTCAGTTCAGATCTATCCATGAAAAAGGAGGACATACGAGGCCATATCAGGCTTCTTTTAAAGTTGCGATTCTCAATACCTGGGGGAAAATAAGGTCATGGCAAACGCATCAGGTAGCACATTCACTCTGGAATCAAAGCTGCTATTCTTATCTTGGTGTAATGGAGGCCTTATCAGGGCTTCCCTTTGAAATTGTTTTTATCAGCTTTGAGGATATAAAAATGGAGGGTATTCCTGAGGAGGTTGGTGTTATCTTCAATATAGGTAACGCCAATACTTCATGGAGTGGCAGTGAATATTGGAAGGACACCGAGATCGTGACAATGATTCGAAATTGGGTTTATATGGGGGGCGGCTTTATCGGTGTTGGGGAACCGACCGCCTGCAATTATCAAGGAACTTACTTTCAGCTAGAGGATGTTTTAGGCGTACAGAAGGAAGTCGGCTGGACTTTAAGTCATAATAAAATGAGAAAAGAGATCGAAAAACATTTCATTACTGAGGATCTTAAGAATAGTCCTGATTATGGTGAAGGAATGAGCATGGTTTATGCTGTGCAGGAGGATACACAGGTTTTAGATATTAAGGATGGCAGTTGTTGCCTGAGCGCCCATGCTTATGGAAAAGGCAGGGCGGTTTACTCGGCAGGTGCTCCCTATGATGCTCAGAATACCAGAATTATCCTCCGTTCTATATTCTGGACGGCACATGCGGAAGAAGAAATGTTTCACTGGTTTTCAGATAATATAAATGTAGAGGTTTATGCGTTTGAAGAAACAGGAGTTCTATGTGTGATAAATAATAGTGAACTGGCACAGGAAGCAACCTTATATCTTGGCAAAGGTAAACCAGGGAGGGTACGATTGGCACCTTTGGAAATGAAATGGCTGTGCCTTTGAGTTCTCTATTTTGCAAATGATACAAGTGTTGATATAAATTGATCATAAGTTTTTAACTCTAATATTTTTTTTAGTTTTTTTTCTTCAGAAATCACTTCGGTTATGAAATCGAAAATATCTTTGAAAAACAGACTGTCTCTTATATTAATTGCCAGCAAAAATACAATATTTACACGGTTGCCGTTCCATACTATCCCATTTGGGTGTATGGAAACCGCAATCGAGGAGTTCAACGCACACATCTCAAAAGGGTGCGGCATTGCTATATTGAGATATGCACTGGAACTTATAAGCTCACGCTCAAATAGTTTATTCTTAAAGGACGAATCCACATATCCTAAAGATTCAAGTGTGTCGGCCAGCTTTACAATCACATCATTTTGATTTCTCAAGCTCATATCCACAAAAAATAAATCTTCTTTAAACATTAACCGCAGTTTGGATTCCACCCTTACTTTCATACGATTCTTGAGAACATCTTCAATTTTTTTGGATATGGTTATTCTGTCTTTCGTACTTAAATGATTGGAAATATGAACGTAGGGTTTTAACGTAGCAAAATATACAGGGATTGTCGTGATAATCAAATCATAGTCTGAGTATGCTTCGATTTCTTCGAAGGATGTAACGATACCAATTAGCAGTAAATTATCTTCGAAGGCAGCCGACAGCTTCCCGGCAAATTCAGCAGAACTGAAGTAATACTGCGGATTTACCAATATAGCTCTTACTTCATATTTTATTACCTTGCGTTCTTCAATTAAAACTCCAAGATGCAGTGCAAAATAAGATATTTCATCCTCTGATAATAAATATCCCGTCTCCTGCGTCATAATGTTTGCAAGATATACTGAGACATCATAGATAAAGGGATAAGAATTTTTGATATCACGCATCCCTGGATTCCGAAGCTCAATCTTATGTTCCAGCCTTATAAGAAGATTTTTGATGTGAAGCGAAAACCTTATGGTAAAATCTGGATTAGTTATGGAAATATTATAGGTTTCCTTTGTTTTTTTCTGCATCAGAGATACAAGCCGCACAACTCCTTCTCCAACAAAACTAAGCAATTGTTCAGTCTCAATGCCGCTGATGGAATATGAAATTGCTCGTGTCATAACAAGTAGTGCAAAATTATATACTTCTTCCTGTAAGAACTTGATTTCGAAAAGTTCCTCGATTTTGCCTGTCATATCGGTTACGATTTTATGAATATTTTTATCTACAAGCAATTCTAAATCAACCGGTTCCTCATCTTTGGAAGGCGTCTGTATGTGTCTGCGCTCCATAGTAATAGCAATATGCAGAACAAGATTTAGAAGCGAAAAGTCATCCATGAAATAATGATTTGTACGTAATGTCGAGGAAATCATATCCTTTACAAGGGAAAGATCGAAATTAGGCAGATATCTCTGTATTGATTTTATACTTAGGAACGAATCCTTGGAATCATCATAAATAAGCTTGCTGATAAGTTTCTTCTTGTTCATCTCCTGGCCATCTATGAAAGCTGAATTATTTTTGGTTTTTAAGACCAGATCAAAATCTGCCAGTTCAGATTTGATTTTAGGCAGTTCGTTTAAAAGAGTTACAGGTGAAATGAAAATTTCACCTGCCAGTCCATCTAAATCGTACTGATTTTCCTCTAAAAGCAGTTTACGTAAAATATATTTTTTTCTGTCCTCTGAGGTCTGTGGGATGGGCATGAAATTTTTTTGTGAGATTATCTTTGATAAACGACTTTTATCTTTAATTAAAAAACCTATGCGTGAAGATTCTATCAGCCCCGGACACTGAGAATTGATTTCGCTTATATAGCTTTTAATGCTTCGCACGGAAATATTAAGCATCGCTGACATAGAAAAAGAAGTTACCCAATCTTCTTGTGTGCTAAGGAAATTTAATATTACCAATCCTTTATCTCTCAATCCAATCTCTCCTTTATATATAAGTATATATATAACATCATATTCATTATAACAATGTCCAGGAATATTGTATACTCTGCATAATGCACTTTTAAAGTGCATTATGTGATATGAAAATGTTATACATTATGTGTGATAATATAAACAGACATATATATTACAGGCATAAAAATTATTATTTATTAATTGGAGGTAGGCTATGGACGTAATTCAAGAATGTATGCAAATGACATCATATGGAGGTGAAGCTAAGAGTCTTGCTATGCTAGCCATAAAGCAGGCACGCAAAGGCAATTTCGATCAGGCATGGTCAAGTCTGAAAAAATCGGCAGAAGCACTTGAAAAAAGTCATCAGGCACACACTAATCTGCTAAGCTACAGTGCAGAGGATGATAATCTGCGTGTGACTCTTTTCATGGTACATGCTGCCGATCATCTTACATCGGCAGAGATTATTTACGCGCTCGCAGAGGAATTGATTTATCTTAATGGAGGTGGAAAAAATGTATAAAATCGCTTTAGTATGCGAACATGGAGCCAGCACCGGACTCTGTGTTAGAAAAATGGTTGATGCATCCCT
>Ga0153999_1000720_pt1 | contig 14050 bp, 15 predicted proteins | sample TSNC083MetaG_FD_104675 | JGI IMG/M metagenome (GOLD analysis project Ga0153999, IMG submission 104675) | Attine ant fungus gardens microbial communities from North Carolina, USA - TSNC083 MetaG | ecosystem: Host-associated > Fungi > Mycelium > Unclassified | place: USA: North Carolina, Lumber... | reverse complement strand
TGCTTTTTTTGTTAAAAAAGTTATGAAATCCTTATAAATAAAAGGTTTTTAATTAAAAAACGGGGTGTATACTTTACACTACCGTTTAGAAGACGGGAGTGAAATTATGATCTTTAATACGGGAGCAGCGCTTCTGGATGCCATCGTCCTCTCTGTTGTATCCGGAAATCAGGAGGGAACTTATGGCTATAAGATTACCCAGGATGTCCGCGAGGCAATTGATATTTCGGAATCGACTTTGTATCCGGTTTTGAGAAGGCTGCAGAAGGAAGACTGTCTGGAAGTCTATGACCGGGCGATTGACGGGAGAAACCGCCGCTATTACCAGATTACGGAAAGCGGCCGGCTGCAGTTAAATTTATATCGGGGTGAATGGGTCAGTTATTCCCGAAAAATATCAAAAATACTTGAGGGGGCAGACGGATGAACAGGATCGAATTTATGGAAAAACTGGAGTATCTGCTACAGGACATTCCGGATGAGGAAAAAACCGATGCATTAGCCTATTACCAGGATTATCTTGAAGAGGCCGGTGATGAAAATGAAGAACAAGTGATAAGGGAATTCGGCAGCCCGGAACGGATTGCAGCGATTATCCGTTCGGAACTTTCCGGGAATCTGGAGGACGGCGGCGGATTTACAGAATCCGGTTATCAGGATGAACGGTTCAGGGAACCCGGGTATCAGGTAGCAAAGCATCGTGATCTGCCGGATTTTAGTGAGACATCCGAATCCGGTGAAAGTAATGGTGACGGGCGGAGGCATAACCGGAGCACTGACAGCCCGCTTATCAGACTTTTAAAATTAGCGGGTTTTCTGATCGTGCTGACCATTTTAGGGCCGATCGCGCTGGGAGCAGGCAGCGCGGCGCTGTCGTTGGCGGCTAGTGCTGCTATCTTCCTGATTGTGCTGGTTTTGCTGGTTGGCTTCGGGACATTGTTGTTTTGTCTGCTGGCAGTTGTGGTGACGGTCTATGGTATCGCCGTCCTGTTTGTGAATCCCTTTAATGGAATCTTCTTATTGGGGGCCGGAATCTTCCTGCTTGGATGTTCGTTTATCGGAATGGTTCTTTCCACCCTGGTATATGGACGGATGGTGCCGTTTTGTGTCCGCGGTATAACCGATGGAATCAGCCGTATTTTTCATAGAAACAGAAGGAGGGCGCGATGAAGAGAGGACTAAAGTGGCTGCTGGCGGCAGGAGTTACAGCCTGCCTGCTGGGTGTCGGCATGATGACAGCCGGTGCAATGATAGGCGGTGTTGACTGGCTTTTAGATTTTCCTTATTTTAGATTTGGAAAGTATAGGATTAACGGAGGAGCGTTCGCTGACCGCCTGACGACAGCTGATATCCAGGGAGAAACCATCGGGGGGGCAAATCAGACAGTAGAATATACTTCAATCCGGGAGCTTAAGATCGAAGTGGTGGGTGACAGCCAGGTGCAGTTATTCGAGCTTGACCGTGAAGAACTGCCGGAAGATACCATCCGCATTGTCCATTCCGGATCGGGCGAAATACTTTACGAACTGAATACCCAAGGTGATACCCTGGCAATCGACCTGCCGGGCACCTGGAAAAATACCAGGTGGCGCAGCGTGGAAGATCTGGAAATCTATATTCCCCGAAATTATCGGTTTCGTGAGGTATCGATAGAATGTGTGGCCGGCGAACTGGATGCCGATGCGGTTTATGCACAGGAGCTGTCGCTTGAAAATGTTTCAGGTTCCGTCTTTATCGGCGGCGGCCGGGTTGATACACTGGAGGTAGAATGTCTGTCGGGTACTACCGAATGCAATGCGCTGATTGAACGGAAGGCAGATGTGGAATGTACTTCCGGTACAGTGGACATCACGATGGCTGACAGCTGGCAGAGCTATGATTATAAATGGAGTTGTCTTTCCGGCACGATTACAGCCGATGGCCGGGAGCTTGATGCTGGTTACAATAAGGGCAAGAAAAAGGAACAAAATCACGGTACCGGTAACAAGGTGGAACTGGAGTGTGTCAGCGGAACCATCAATATAAATTATAAGAACGAATCCTGAACAGGATAGAAAAGAGGAAAAAATGGATCTGAACAGAAAATTATATCGTTCCAACAGAGACAAAATGTTGTGTGGCGTTTGCGGTGGAATCGGGGAGTACCTGAATGTCGACCCAACCCTGATCCGGCTCTTGTGGGCGCTCTTGGGCTGTACAGGGATGGGCATCGTGGTCTATTTCCTGGCGGCAATTATTGTTCCAATCGATCCGCAGTATTAAAACCGGCCCAATGAACCGGTGCGGCAGATTATTAAAATGAATAGAGTGAAATTAAAACGGGTATACTCTGAGGGAATTCAAAAAAAGGAGTGTGCCCGTTATTATGTCAAAAAGTAAAAAAGGCCCGTTGGATATTCACAACATGACCCCGGAGGATCGGCTAAAATTTGAGATCGCAGAAGAACTCGGTTTAGGAGACCGGATCCTGAAGGAAGGATGGAGATGCCTGACGGCTAAGGAAAGCGGCAGGATCGGCGGCATGATTACCAAACGCAAGCGGCAGATGAAACAGGAGTTGAACAGTACAGAGACTTGCCAAAAGTAAAAAACTTTTCTATAATAGTCAGTGAAGGATATGCGTGCCAGAGGGGTTTGATCATTCAAACACGCTCCGAGGAGACAAAATGAGACAAAAACTTTTACGAAGTGGATATACTACCGGAACCTGTGCGGCGGCTGCGGCGAAAGCTGCAGCTGTTTTTTTACTGACCAAGGCGGCACCGGAAGCAGTAAGCATTACCACCCCGCAGGGAAGCATTGCAAGGCTTGCGGCAGAGCCGTCAGATGCGGCCGGATATCCGATTTATTTCCGGGTTCAGAAGGATGCCGGAGATGATCCGGACGTTACACACGGCTCGTGGATATATGCCACGGTAAAAACAGTCACGGACGGGCAGTGGGAGCAGCTTTGGCGTGAAGGAGCCGGATACATAGATGAGAATTATCCCGGTATTTATCTGACCGGAGGAACCGGCGTCGGAATCGTGACCCGCCGGGGTCTTGCCTGTCCGGTCGGAAAATATGCCATTAACCCCGTTCCCCGGCAGATGATATTTCAGGCGGTGGCGGAAGTGAAAGCGGCATCTCAGACAGCTATATTTCTGGCCGTTGAGATTATGATACCGAACGGGGAACGGCTGGCAGCCAAGACGTTTAACCCTAAACTGGGGATTGAGGGCGGGATCTCCATTCTGGGAACCACCGGAATCGTTGAACCGATGAGTGAACATGCGTTGACAGCGACAATCCGGCTGGAAATCCGGATGCAGCTTTTGGAAAAAAAACAACCGATTATTATAACGCCGGGAAATTACGGTGAAACTTTTTTACGCGAGACCCTGAATATCCCTTTGGGTGAAGCTGTAAAGTGCAGCAACTTCATTGCCGATACCATGACAATACTATGCGAGGAGGATGCCGATATGGCATTACTGGTGGGACATATCGGGAAGCTGGTGAAGGTGAGCGGCGGTGCGGGCAATACCCATTCCCGCTATGGTGACCGCCGGATGGAACTGCTGGCTGCTGCCGCCGCCGGCATTGTCCCATCCCTCATTCCCGGCATTCTGGGCTGCAATACGACCGAAGAAGCAATGGGGCTGATCGTCGGAGCAGGAGCCCAGATACCGGTTCTAAATGAGGTGGCCGGGCGGGTTCAGAGACAGCTTAAGATCTGGACCGGCGGCCGGCCGGAAATGGAAGTGGTGACATTTTCCTCGGCATACGGTATACTGGGAATGACGGAACGTGCAGAATGGATGCTGAAGCTAAGACAGGGAGGAAGACCGGCATGAAGCTGGCAGTAATCAGCTTTACCAGACAGGGCGGGACTTTGTGCGGCAGACTGACCCAAGGCTTGCAAGAGCTGGGGCATAACTGTACCGGATACATACAGAGCCGTTATTTAAATGAATTGAGTGATTGTCCGGGGCTTTGCCCGGTTCGGGAGCCGCTCGGAGAGTGGACCAAAGCCAGATTTTACCGGTTGGACGGACTGGTATTTATCGGTGCCGCCGGAATCGCAGTCCGGGCGGTCGCGCCGTTTGTTCAGGATAAAAAAAAGGATCCGGCAATTGTGGCGGTGGATGACGGCGGCCGCTTTGCCGTATCACTTTTATCCGGCCATATGGGAGGAGCCAATGAACTGGCCGGGGTAACGGCAAAAATCATTGGTGCGGTTCCGGTAATTACTACCGCTACCGACGTGAGTGGAAAAACCGCCATAGATGTCTGGGCCAGGCAAAGAGATCTAAAGTGGCCGGACCGGGAACTGGCCAAGCGGATCTCGGCGGCGCTGCTGGACGGCCGGCCGGTTGGTTTTTACAGCGATTTTTTGCTGGCAGAGCCGGTTCCGGAGGACTTTATCAAGGGGCAGCTATGCCGGTATCAGGTTTGGATAACAGCCTGTCAAAAACCCGAAGGCCGCCATATAGTATCCTGGTTTTCCGATGAAACCACACAGATTCTGCGTCTGATTCCCAGGGTCTTGTATGTCGGAATCGGCTGCCGGAAGGATACGGACGAGGCAATGCTTTTTAAGCAGCTAAAGCAGGTGTTTTTAGAACATAACCTGGATTTTGACGCCATTGCTCAGATTGCCAGTATTTCCTTAAAGGAACAGGAAACCGGACTGATCCGGCTCGCAGCCCGGCTTGATGTACCGTTTCGGGTTTATCTGCCGGAAACTCTGAACGGATTAGCGGGAGCCTTTACCACCTCAGAATTTGTGAAATCGGTAACCGGTGTTGATAATGTCTGTGAACGTGCCGCCATCGCCGGTGCCGGAGCGGATGGGAGCCTGCTGGTTCCAAAGCAGGCCGGTAACGGAATAACGATTGCCGTTGCCAGCCGGCGGATTAAAATAAAAAGGAATGATATATGATAAAGGTAATTATATTCGGTGGAACAACAGAAGGCCGGGAGCTGGCGGGATTTTGTGCCCGCTATCAGGTGCCGGCGCTGGTCTGTGTGGCTTCGGAATATGGCAGCCAGATGCTGCCGGAGCATTCCTGTCTCAGTATTCATACCGGGAAGCTTAATGAGCCGGGAATGCTTAAGCTGATCCGCGGGTACCGGCCGGAACTGGTAATTGATGCGACCCATCCGTATGCCGGGCTGGTAACCGATACGGTAAACCATACCTGCCGGACGCTGGGGATACCCTGTCTGCGGGTATTGCGCGGAGCGGGTGCATGGCAGAATGATCCCGGCAAACCGGACAGTCAGATTACTACGGTAACCGATGCCGCCGAAGCCGCGGCTTTTCTAAAGAATACGGTCGGAAAAATCCTTTTGACAACCGGCAGTAAGGAGCTTGAGCTGTTTATGCAGATACCGGACAGTCAGGAACGGATTTATGCCAGAGTTCTGCCGGACAGCAGGATTATGGCTGCCTGTGAGCAGCTGGGCATCAAAGGCCGCCGGTTGATTGGCATGCAGGGTCCTTTTTCGCCGGCAATGAACCGGGCGGTGCTCGAGGAGACCAAAGCCCGCTGGCTGGTAACAAAAGAATCCGGGGCGGCCGGCGGATTTGCCGAAAAAATCCAGGCGGCGCAAAGCCTGGGCGTATCGGTGGTGGTAATCGGACGCCCCCGCAAGGAGCATGGAATTTCCCTCGAAGCGGCTAAAAGAATGCTGGTACCATACGGTATTCGGCCGCCTTGCCGGCTATCTCTTATCGGCATGGGAATGGGTGGCGGCAGGCAGCTTACCGTAGAGGGACTGGAGGCATTAAAAAAGAGTCAGGTTCTGCTGGGGGCAAAGCGGCTGCTGACGGATGCGGCACCGTGGGCCGGAGCGAAACCGGCCGTTTCGATATACCGTGGAGAGGATATACTATCCTGGATTCAGGAGCATCCCGAGTATGATTGCGTTGGCGTGGTTTATTCCGGTGACACCGGATTTTACAGCGCCAGCCAGTCGCTGATCAGGGCGGCCGGGGTTTTTGACGGAAAACTGAACGTGCATATCTGTCCGGGAATCTCAACTGTTTCCTGCTTGTGTGCTAGACTTCATACATCCTGGGAAGATGTGGCTCTGCAAAGTCTCCATGGACGGGACGGCGATGTCATAGAACTGCTTGGCAGGCACCGGCGGGTATTTTTACTGCTGGGCGGAGAGCAGCCGTTAAAGCCGCTATGCCGGACGCTGATGGAGCATGGCTATGAAGGGATCAGAATGGCCGCCGGGGAACGGCTGGGATATCCGGATGAACGGATCCTAAAAGGGACACCAGAGCAGCTTGCGGCTGTGGCGACCGATACCCTGATTGCTGTTTTATTGGAACAGGAGGGAGAGGAATAAATGAGAGATGAGTGTTTTATCCGCGGCAGTGTCCCGATGACTAAAGGTGAGGCTCGTGCCATTGCCCTGTCCAAGCTTCAGATCAAAAAGGACAGCGTAGTATACGATGTGGGGGCAGGCACCGGCTCGGTTGCAGTTGAAGCTGCAATCCAGGCGGAAAACGGACATGTCTATGCCTTTGAGAAGAAATTAAAGGCATGTGACCTGATCCGCCAGAATGCCGCTCTTTTCGGATGTCAGAACCTAAGCGTTATGTTCGGAACGGCACCGGATACGATTGCCGGATTACCCCCGGCCGATTGTGCCTTTATTGGCGGCAGCAGCGGTGCCGTGGAGGCGGTGTTAAACAAGCTGCTGGCAGTTAATCCGGCAATGCGGATTGTCCTTACCGCCATTACCCTGGAGACCTTGCATCAAATTATTACATATCTGAAGGAAAATAACAAAGAAGCGGAAATTATCTCCGTACAGGTCAGCTATGCCGAAACAGCCGGATGCTATCATTTGATGAAGGCACACAATCCGGTCTGGCTGGTCACTTTAACGGAGGGAAAACCCGGATGAACCGTTTCTCACGTATTTTAATCGCTGCGCCGTCCAGCGGAAGCGGCAAAACGGCGGTGGTCTGCGGATTGCTGGAGGCGCTTAAACAGCGGGGACTTTTGGGTACTGCTTTTAAATGCGGGCCAGATTATATTGATCCCCTTTTCCACCAATATGTACAAGGTATTCCGGGATGCAGCCTGGACAGCTTCTTTCTTTCGGATGAAGGCGTCCGGCACTTATTTTTGAAGCGGCTTAAACCCGGCGGCCTGGCGGTGATAGAAGGGGTGATGGGGTATTACGATGGCGTGGCCGGGATCAGTACTCAGGCCAGCAGCTATGATATCGCCCGGATTACCGACACACCGGTGATTCTGGTCGTGGACGGTAAAAAAATGAGCCTGTCGGTGGCTGCCTTAATCCAGGGCTTTCTGCATTATAGAGCAGACAGCCGCATCAGCGGCGTGATCTTAAACCGGACATCAGAAGCTATGGCCGGGCGTCTGCGGGAGCCAATTGAAGCACTGGGAGTCCGTTTCCTGGGCGCCGTCCCGGAATGCCAAGCGGCAGAACTGGAAAGCCGGCACCTGGGGCTTACCCTGCCGTATGAGCAGAAGCAGCTGCGGGGCAAAATCGGACGGCTGGCCGGGGTGCTTAACGATTGTCTGGATATCGATGAAATTATCCGTCTGGCAGAGAAAGCATCCCCGCTTGAACAACCGGGCTGTCTGCCGATCCGGCAGGCAATGACGGCAGGCCGGATCGGTATCGCAAAGGATGAGGCATTCTGTTTTTATTATCAGGAGAATCTGGATTTTTTACAGGACTGCGGTTATGAACTGGTTCCGTTCAGTCCGCTCCATGACAGCGCTCTGCCAAAACACTTAGGGGCAATTTTGCTGGGCGGCGGATATCCGGAACTGTATGCCGAAGCGCTGTCGAAGAACCAACCGATGCTTAAGGCGATTTTTAAGGCACACCATGGAGGGCTCAAAATCCTGGCCGAATGCGGTGGCTTTCTTTATCTGCACCGGACACTGGAAGACCGGAAAGGCCGGCCATGGCCGATGGCTGGAATCGTTCCCGCCGCTGCTTTTAAGACCGGCCGGCTGTCACGATTTGGTTATGTTGAGCTGACGGGACCGGCCGGGAAGATCCGGGCTCATGAATTTCACTATTGGGACAGTACCGCACCGGGTACGGCGATGGTCGCAAGAAAGCCGCAAAGCAGCAGGAGCTGGCGGTGTATGTACCAGGGGGAGACACTGCTGGCGGGCTTTCCGCATCTGTATTATCTGTCTGCCCCAGAATTGATCACCGGGTTTTTAGGGAGAAAAAATTAACATGATTCAATTAGTTACCGGCGGAAGTGCCAGCGGTAAATCAGCCTGGGCGGAGCAGCAGCTTCTGTTTTGCGGCGAGACCTGCCGCCGATTTTACATCGCAGCTATGAAACCGTGGGATGCGGAGATGCGGGAAAAAATAATACGTCATCAGCAGATGCGGAGCCGGGAGCGGTTTACGACCATAGAGTGTTATACCGGTCTATACAGTATTAATCTGCCGCCGGCAGAACCAGGCGCGCCGCTGGCGGTCCTGGTGGAATGCATGTCTAACCTGGCCGCCAACGAAATGTATGACATAGGCGGAACTACGCCGGAAATATTTGGCCGGATTATGGCCGGAATCGGCCACCTGCAGACAATGGCTGAACATATTGTGATAGTAACCAATGAAGTGTTTTCCGACGGCGGTTCGTATTCGGATGAAACGCTGCGCTACCGGCAGCTTTTGGGAATGGTTAACCAGGAGTTGGGGCGTCAGGCACAGCAGGTGACCGAGGTAGTGTACGGCATTCCAATCCGGTTAAAGGACGGGCGGAAAGGATAGGGAGGAAAAAATGGATTTGCTTGGCAGCTTTATCATCGCCTGCTCTATGTATTCAAGAATTCCCATGCCGGTGTTGGAGTGGACGGGGAAACGGATGCGCTATGCCCTGTGTTTCTTCCCCTTCATAGGCCTGGTAATTGCCGCCGTCGTTTGCGGCAGTGCCCGGCTGTGTGTATATCTGGGAGGAAACCGCCTGGTTTACAGCTGTCTGGGAACCGTTATACCACTTTTTATCACCGGCGGAATTCATCTGGACGGCTATCTGGATGTGGCTGATGCCAGAAGTTCCCTGCAGAGTCAAAAGCAGAAGCTGGAAATTTTAAAGGATCCCCATGTCGGCGCGTTTGCCGTTATCCATTGCGGGGTCTACCTGATTCTCTATCTGGGAGTTTTCAGCACATTTTATCAGCATTCCCTGATCCCGCTGGCCGGGGTTTATGTGCTTACACGGGCACTCAGCGGCTGGTCGGTCGTGAGTTTTCCGAAAGCGAAACCGGACGGAACGGTACAGGCCTTTGCCGCCGGTGCCCAGGTGAGGATCGTGCGCTTCTGCATGTTAGGATGGGCGGCGGCGGCTGTGTTATGGATGGCCGGGACGGGCAGCATCAGGCTGGGACTGATCATGTTTTTAACGGCCGGAGCGGTCATGCTTTGGTACCACCGGCTTTCGAAACGTGAGTTTGGCGGAATTACCGGTGATTTGGCCGGATATTTTCTGCAGCTGTGTGAAATAGCCATGCTTTTAACTGCTTCCATATACTACTGCTTACTGAAATGAGGAGAATATAATGCGATTACAGACCGTGGCAATCGGAATCGGATTTTTACTGGATATATGGCTGGGAGACCCGCATACATGGTGGCATCCGGTCCGGGGAATCGGCTGGCTGACGGCCTTACTGGAGCGTTGTTTGCGATGGTGGTTTCCTGTCGGCAGCAGGGGTGAGCTTAAGGCCGGCAGGCTTTTGGTGGTGCTGGTGCTGCTGATTACCGGAGGAAGTGCTTGGGTGGTTTTAAAAATTACGGCGCTGATCCATCCTGCACTCAGATTTATCACTTCCTGCCTGATGTGTTACCAGATATTGGCGGTCAAAAGCTTGAAAACTGAGAGTATGAAGGTATATCAGACGGGAACAAACGGTGATATAGAGGGCGCCAGAGCAGCCGTATCAATGATTGTAGGACGCGATACGGCAGTGTTGTCGGAAGCGGGGATAATCCGGGCGGCGGTCGAAACCGTAGCCGAAAATACCTCGGATGGCGTGATTGCCCCCCTGTGCTTTTTGTTTCTGGCGGGACCGGTGGGGGGATTGTTGTATAAAGCAGTAAATACGATGGATTCTATGATCGGCTATAAAAATGAAGTATATCTGTATTTTGGCCGGGCGGCGGCCCGGCTGGATGACTGGGTGAACTGGCTTCCGGCCCGGCTTACGGCGCTTTTACTGATTGCGGCAGCGGGGCTTTTGCATTTTTTTGATCCGGCCGTGGACGGCGGCCGTGCATTTCATATCTGGCGCCGCGACCGGCGGCAGCATAAAAGCCCCAACTCCGCTCAGGGTGAGGCCGCCTGCGCCGGCGCATTGGGTATTGCCCTGGCCGGTGATGCATGGTATTTCGGTGTCCGTCATGTTAAGCCGGTGATCGGCGATGCCGGGCGGCCAATTGAATATGATGATATCCGGAGGGTCAATGCATTGCTGTACTTAAGCGCCTGGCTTGCGGTTTTCTTAGGGATAGGAGGTGCGATATGCTTAACAACCGGCATGGCGGTGATATCTACCAAAATATAGTCAGTGATGATTTTTCAGCAAACATCAATCCGTTCGGGATGTCGGATCGGGTAAAGGAAGTGCTGCGCCGCTCGGTTGATGGCTGGAACTGCTATCCCGACCCCGAGTGTCGTGAGCTGGTACAAAAGCTGAGTGTTTTTCATCAGGTTCCGGCTGCCGCTATCTGCTGCGGGAATGGTGCGGCCGATTTAATATACCGGCTTGTCCAGATAACACAGCCGGCTCGGGCACTGGTTCTGGCTCCTGCGTTTTCTGAGTATGAGCAGGCGCTGCTCAGTGCGGGATGCGAGGTGGAGTATTTTTATCTATCGGCGGACCGGGATTTCGTGCCGGACTGGGATGGTTTGCTTAAGCGGCTCTCTCCCCGCCTGGATCTGCTGTTTTTCTGCAATCCTAATAATCCGACCGGAATTCCGACGGTGAAAGAAAAGATGAGGGAACTTGCGCAGGCCTGCCAGGATAATGATATTCTGCTGGCAGTGGATGAGTGTTTCTGTGATTTTCTGGACGTTCCCCGGCATTATTCCCTGCTTTCCGATACCGGACGTTATCCGCGGCTGCTGGTGCTAAAAGCATTTACCAAAACCTATGCAATGGCAGCACTTCGGCTGGGGTACGGAATCAGTATGGATATAGATTTAATAAAACGGCTGCGGTTAAGCGGGCAGCCCTGGAGCGTATCGCTGCCGGCGCAGCAGGCAGGGGCTGCGGCTTTAGAAGAGGATTCATATATGGCCCGGACCATCCGCCTGATTGCCGGGCAGCGCGAGCTGTTAAAGCAGGAGCTTATGCGGCTGGGATATCGCGTCTATGATTCGCAGGCTAATTATATCTTTTTTAGGGATTTGGGACAGGAGTCCGGCGGCCGGCTGTGGGAGCTTTTGAAGGCGAAAGGGATACTGATCCGCGACTGTTCCAATTACCGTGGACTGACAGGCGGATATTACCGGATTGCGGTAAAAACGGCACCGGAAAACCGGCATTTGATCGAAGCACTGAAAGATATACACAAAACGGGGGATACCATATGACACAATATCGGATTATGCTTGTTGATGATGAAGAGGAGGTGCGCCGGGCCATTATTCAGAAGATTGACTGGCAGCGGCTTGGCTTTCTGGTGGCCGGAGATGCTGAAAACGGTGAGGATGCCCTGGAAAAAATGGAACAGCTGGAGCCGGATGTGGTAATAACGGATATCCGGATGCCCTATATGGACGGGCTCAGCCTGGCCGGGCGTATCCGCCTGAAATATCCTTCCGTAAAGGTTCTGATTTTTTCCGGCTATGATGATTTTGAATACGCCCAGCAGGCAATTAAATTAAATGTCAAAGAATATATTTTAAAGCCGGTGAATGTGGAAGAACTGACGGAAATCCTGATCCGCGTACATACCAGTCTGGATGATGAAATTGAGCAAAAAAGAAATGTCAGCCTGCTCCGCGAAAGTTACCAAAAAAGCCTGCCGATAATCTGCGAGGTCTTCTTAAATGAGTTGGTTTCCGGCAATATCGAAGAGCCGGTCATCCGGGAACGGTTAAAAGAATATGAAATTGATATTCAGGGAGCTGTTGCATGGCTGACGGCGGTAATTGAAGTGGAGCAAAAGGAGACACATTCCCGTACCCTTTTTCATAATGAAAAGGAACTGATCCCGATTTCGGTCAGACAGATGGTAACGGAACAGTTAAGCCGCTATTGCCGTTTCACTATTTTCAACGCTTATTCCGGACTTGCCCTGATTGCGGCAGTGGACGAGGGCATCACTTTGACCGGCCTGATTGATCTGCTCGGGGACATATGCAAAGAATGCCAGAAGATCCTGGAAATCACCGTAACCATCGGGGTAGGGCACCGCAGCAGCCGGCTGTCAGGGCTGGGGAATGCATATTCATCGGCAGTGGATGCTTTGGGATACAAAGCGATTGTGGGCACCGGAAATGTAATTTACATCAATGATGTAGAACCGGTCGGCCGTGGAAAATTGCTGCTGGACAGCCGTGAGGAAGCAGCCCTTTTGACGGCAGTTAAATTTGGCCCAAAAGAAAAGATTGAAGCGGCGGTAGATGCCATTGTGCTTAAAATGGAAGATGCCAAGGTGCATACACGGCAGTATCAGGTCTATCTGCTGTCCATTATTAACTGTCTGACCAGACTGGCTCAGCAGTATGATCTGGAGCTGAAGGAATTCATCGGCCAGGGGCAGAATTTATACCAGGAGCTGATTGAACGGCTGCGCCGGCCGGAGGAGTTGTCGAGTCTCATCATTCAGACCGGATGCCGAATGAATGAAGCGATGGACCGGGAGCGGTACAATGCGGCACAGCAGGTAATTGTGGAAGCCAAAAAATACATTGCTGAGCATTATCAGGAACCAGGACTCTCGGTCGAGATAATCTGCAGTCATCTTCATTTGAGCCCGGCTTATTTTTCAACGATATTTAAAAAAGAAACCGGACAGGCATATATTGCGTATCTGACGGAGCTACGGCTGCAAAAAGCGGTTGAGCTGCTGACCGAAACCGATGATAAGACCTATGTAATTGCTTCCAAAGTAGGATATCAAGAGCAGAATTATTTCAGTTATGTGTTTAAAAAACGGTTTGGAGTATCCCCGACCAGGTTCAGGAGAACGTAAGGATGAAACAGTCTGTTAAAATGAAATTGAATCATATCAGCATCCGGTATACGATCTTTATTTATTTTACAATCAGCGCCTTCGTGGCCATCCTGCTGATTGCTGTTTCGCTGTACACCCGGATGTCCGGCCAGCTTGCAGCCGCCATTCGGGAAGAAAACCAGATGGTCATTAATCAGCTCAATCTTTCCCTCGATTCCTACCTGCGTACGGTTATGAAGCTATCGGATTCCCTGTATTACGGAGTCATCAAGAATGCCGATCTTTCGGCCAGATCGATTAACGGTGAAATTATGCTGCTGTATGATAATAATAAAGATAATGTTGACAACATAGCGCTGCTGGAAAAGGACGGCAGTCTGTTGGAGGCGGTACCGGCCGCCCGGCTGAAAAACGGTACCGATGTGACATCCGAGACCTGGTTTCAAAATACACTGGAACGGACGGACAATCTGTATTTTTCGATGCCCCATGTGCAGTATATTTTTGATAATATGGAAAACCAATATCATTGGGTTATTTCCTTTTCCAGAGCGGTCGAGCTGACACAGGGTTCTGCAGCGGAGCAGGGGGTGCTGCTGATTGATCTTAATTATGGCAGCCTGCAGCAGATCATGGATAATATCTCCCTGGGCAATCAGGGGTATCTGTATCTGATCAGCAGCAGCGGAGAGCTGATTTACCATCCCCAGATGCAGATGATCGGTTCCGGACTGGTGCAGGAAAATAATATGGCTAAAGCCGGTTACCGGGATGGAACCTATCATGAAATCCATCAGGGTGAAGCCTGGGATATTACGGTGAAATCGGTCGGTTATACCGGCTGGAAAATCATCGGCAT
>Ga0153999_1000717_pt1 | contig 14076 bp, 12 predicted proteins | sample TSNC083MetaG_FD_104675 | JGI IMG/M metagenome (GOLD analysis project Ga0153999, IMG submission 104675) | Attine ant fungus gardens microbial communities from North Carolina, USA - TSNC083 MetaG | ecosystem: Host-associated > Fungi > Mycelium > Unclassified | place: USA: North Carolina, Lumber... | reverse complement strand
GCCGATGAACCGCAATAAGGCTAAAGTGGCAAAGTGGGCATTTAACGGAAAACAGTTTCATGACAGTGCGACCTTGTGCAACTGGATGTATCCGATGACCCAATCGCCGTCGAAAGCCAGAAATTATGTTGGCGACCTGGATCTGGACGCTCAATATATGACGGCGGTAACAGGGAAAAACTATACCAGAGAGGATGTGGAGTTTGACAGTGAACGGATTTCTCAGATGCTGCGGGCGATGACGGCTCTCTCATTTAATATTCATTATGAAAGCACAAATCTGCGTCAGGATCATGATGCAATTCCAGCCTGGATGTTTGATAAAGACCCTGATTTTAAACCGTTTGAAGAGGGAACGGATAAGATGGATCGTGAGGATATGGAACTGGCACTGGATTATTTTTACGAGGAAATGGGATGGGATATCAAAACCGGTATTCCGACCAGAAAAACGCTGACAAAATTTGGTTTGACAGATATGGCGGATGCGCTTGATGCGAGAGGGATTCTTCCCGCCTAGAGGGGGGAGAACAATCATTCCCGCTATCTTCACGCCTCTAATTATCCAACAGGAGGAAGTCATGTTATTTGGAAGAAAAAAACCGGGATTTATTGTCAATGAAGAGTTGGAAAAGAACCCGGACGGATCAAAAAAGCAGGAACTCCTGGCCTATATGGAATCACTCCCGGAGGTTGAGGATACCGGGGGCCGGGATGCCGAAATGGAGCCGGATAATGAGCCGGACGGCGATTGGACAAGAGCCCGGGACGTTGCGGAATACATACGTCTGCGAACCAGGGGAATTGAGTTGTCGCCTCTTTCAGCACTGCTTGAGGAAATTGAAGATTTCCGGGAAATTCAAAAGGAGTGGGAGGCAGACGAAGCCTGTGCGGATATAGTTTTTGTCAGCGGAAACAAGGATGACTACTTCTATTCAAACCGGTTTATGAGTGATAATTATGCAATGATTGCATCCCTGGTTCTGGAAAAAGATATTACCCGAACGATTGCGGTGATGGTGCGTTTTAATTGCAAAACCTATCCGGTGCCAACGCCCTGGAATTATTTCGAACGCTCACCCTATCTATATTCCGGCGCGCAGATTACCCGCGCCGTGTCGGTAATAGAAAACGAAAACGAATATGAGGATATTAAGTCATTAAAGAATAACCTGGGGGATCCGTTTTTTTACTCAACCGAATACATGAGCTGCCGGTATGCAAAGGCGCTGGCTGATGTGGACGAATATACCGATTAGCTGTAAACACTGTCTTATCTTTTCGCCGAAAGGAAGGGACAGTGTTTTAATTCTGTGATAAAGGAGAGAATATGGGTTTGATTGGAATTGAACTGGAACAGGCCGTGGAGATCATCGCTGGACAGACAAATAAAATATCGGAAAAAGAATTAATTTCTGTGTGGGATGCCGGAGGAAGACGGCTCGCCCAGGATCTGACAGCGGCATTTGACCAGCCGCCATTTCCCCGGTCGCCGCTGGACGGCTATGCATTTGCTGCGGAGGTGGTAAAAGGTGCGACGAAAACAATGCCGGTGGAACTGGCAGTAATTGAAAGAATCTGTGCCGGTGAATATTCAGATAAAAAAATCGGGCCGGGTGAAGCTGTCAGAATCATGACCGGTGCGCCGATTCCCGCCGGATGCAATTGTGTGATCCGACAGGAGGATGTAACGGTACACGGCTTTGGGATCTTGATTGACAGAGAATTAAAGCCGTTTGAAAACTACTGTTTTGCGGGTGAAGATTATCTGGCAGGAACGCAACTGATGGGTGACGGTGACCGGCTGTCTTTTGTCGAGATGGGGATTTTAGCATCTGCGGGGTATGACGAGATTTTAGTTTACCGGCGTCCCCGGATTGCCCTTTTTGTTACCGGCGACGAACTTTTAGTACCGGGGGAGGTACTTAAGGAGGGGAAAATATATGATTCCAATCTGTACATGCTGGCCGGCCGGCTGAAGGAGCTTGGCGCAGAGCTTTGTTGTGCCGGGCGGCTTTTGGATGAGCCGGAAAGTGTCTGCACACATCTGCTTGAGGCGGCCGAACAGGCCGATGCAATCATTACAACCGGCGGAGTTTCGGTCGGGGAAAAGGATATTTTTCATCAGGTGCTGCCAATGCTTCGATGTGACCGGCTGTTCTGGCGCGTATTACTGAAACCGGGGACGCCGGCTATGTTTTCTGCCGTCAATGGGGTTCCGATGCTTAATTTATCGGGTAATCCGTTTGCGGCACTTGCTACGTTTGAATTGCTGGGCAGACCAATGCTGGCGCAGTTGACGGCGGATGAAAAGCTGCCGGCAATCCGCCAGACAGCGGTCATGGAAACGGCTTTTACAAAAGAAAGCCAGACCAGACGTTTTGTCCGTGCAAGCTGGTGCGGGGGGAAGGTTACCATCCCACAGACCGGGCATCATGGCTCAGGGATTCTCGCATCAATGAAAGGCTGTAACTGTCTGATTGATATTCCGGCCGGAACAAAGGAAATCAAGAAAGGCGAGAAAATTGCAGTTCTGCTGCTTTAGAATCTCTGTCAGATAGCAGAATAAACCGGTTTTTTCCAGAATAGGATAAAGTAATCACAAGTCCGGAGAGACAACTGCTATGAAACAACGGATCAGCGTGGGCGGTTTTTTTATCGCGGTCGGAATCCTGATCGGAATGTTAGGAAATTCAGTGCCTGGTACCTGGCAGGAGCCGCTGCAAAAAAGTGAAGTTTCTCATGTTATGGTGCAGAGCGGCAGCGAAGCTGCCGCCTTTAAGCTGCACGCATTATCGGCAGTGCTGATGGATGCCGACAGCGGCAGGGTGCTTTATAGCAAGGAGAGCGGCGTTTTCCGTCCAATGGCCAGCACAACCAAAATTATGACTTGTATTCTGGCACTGGAAAACGGCAGTCTCAGGGATGTCTGTACCGTCTCGGAGGAGGCGGCATCGCAGCCTAAGGTGCATCTGGGTGCATCCCAAGGAAGACAGTTTTATCTGGAAGATCTTTTATATTCCCTGATGCTGGAATCTCATAATGATTCTGCTGTAATGATTGCCGAGCAAATTGGCGGGAGTGTGGAAGGGTTTGCCCAAATGATGAACCAGAAAGCAAGGGATATTGGCTGTACCGATACCAATTTCATTACGCCAAACGGTCTGGATGCGAAGGTTACAACAGCTCAGGGTGAGGAATATATCCACGGCACCACTGCCGGGGATCTTGCCAAAATCATGCGCTATTGCATTAGCGTCTCCCCGATGAGGGAAGAATTTCTGACTATCACCGGTACCGCAAATTACAGCTTTACGGATATTGACGGCAAACAAAGCTATCACTGCACCAATCACAATGCCCTGTTGACGATGATGCCGGGAGCCCTGACCGGAAAAACCGGATTTACCAACGGCGCCGGGTATTCATACGTGGGCGCCATGGAAAATGAAGGAAGAACCTACATAATCGCCCTGCTCGCCAGCGGCTGGCCGCCCCATAAAACTTACAAATGGACGGATGCCCAAATATTATTCCGATATGGAATGGAAGAATTTCACTACCGCGATGTATTTGAAGATCTGGGTACGGTAATAATTCCGGTAGCAGATGGAATTCCTTCGCAGGGGAATGATCAGGCCGCTGTCAGTCTGACACTGGGATTAAGCGAAGAAGAAAAAGTCCTCAGACTGCTTTTAAAAGACAGCGAGGACGTACAGATTAAACACAGCTTACCATCGGATCTTCAGGCTCCGGTACAAAAGATGCAGATTGTCGGCAGCATGGACTATTATTTAAACGGCACACTCATCCGTTCCTGGCCGGTATTTGCATCGGACAGCGTGGAAAAACGTACAGTGCCGTATTATCTGCGGGGAATTCTGGAGGTGTTTCTGATGCATCGGTAGCAGGAAAAAGTCCGGTTCTGCCGCCCGTGTATCTGTTTTTGAGTCTATTTTTTTGAATTCTGTTAATAATAAGAGATGAAATAGCTTGTAAACCAGGGGATATTGTTATACAATTACAATTGGTAGAAATTGGATTTATAAAGCGAACGAACTGTCAATTAAGAAAAAAGACAGTTATTTCGTGAAAATATTAAAAATGGAGGATTGCACAATGAGTAATTCATCACAAACTTCAGCAAGTAGCAGAATTAACGCATTACTTGATGAAAACAGTTTTGTTGAAGTCGGTTCTTATGTAACCGCAAGAAGTACAGACTTTAACATGACTGACAGAGAAACTCCCGCAGATGGTGTTATCACCGGTTACGGAACCATTGCGGATAAGCTTGTGTATGTGTACAGCCAGGACGCATCGGTTTTGGGTGGTTCGATGGGCGAAATGCATGCGAAAAAAATTTCTAATATTTATTCCATGGCTATGAAGATGGGAGCGCCGGTTGTGGGTCTGATTGACCGCGCAGGTCTGCGTCTGCAAGAAGCAACGGACGCACTGAACGGCTTCGGCCAGATGTATTTAAGTCAGACAATGGCTTCTGGTGTGGTTGTGCAGATCTCTGCGGTGTTCGGCACCTGCGGGGGCGGGATGGCCGTGTCCGGGGCATTGTCTGACTTTATTTTTATGGAAGAAAGCAAGGCGAAAATATTTGTCAATTCACCCAATGCAATCGTTAGCAACCATAAGGAAGCATGTGATACCTCCAGTGCCTCCTTCCAGAGCAAAGATACTGGTCTGGTGGATTTTACTGGTGATGAAGATACCATTTTAGCCGGTATCCGTACGTTGCTTTCCATCCTGCCGTCAAATAATCAGGACGGCATGTATAACGGTGACTGTAGTGATGATTTAAACCGCTTATGTGCTGATATTGAAAATTATGTTGGTGCAACCGATGTTGCACTGTCCCAGATTTCTGATGATAATTTTTTCCTGGAAGTAAAAAAAGCATATGCTCCTTCAATGGTGACCGGATTTATCAGCTTAAACGGTTCGACCGTCGGCTGTGTGGCTAACCGTACCGAAATGTATGGGGAAGATGGGCTGAAGAAGGCGGAATTTGAACCGGTATTGACGGCGGACGGATGTGATAAGGCGGAACGGTTTGTATCGTTCTGTGACGCATTTAAAATTCCGTTACTGACGCTGGTTAATGTGAAGGGTTATCAGGCAAGCAAAAGCACGGAAAGAAGAATCGCCAGAAGTGCCGGACGCCTTACCTATGCTTTTGCCGATGCCAGCGTACCGAAAGTGACTGTCATTGCCGGTTCTGCTTATGGCACGGCATACCTAAGCATGAACAGTAAATCAATCGGCGCCGACATTGTTTATGCCTGGCCGGGAGCGGCCATTGGCATGATGGATGCGGAAGCGGCTGTCAAAATCATGTACGCAGATGAAATCTCCGGAGCCGATCATTCTCTGACACTGATACGTGAAAAAACAGATGCGTACCGGACGCTTCAGTCCAGTGCGGTGGCAGCGGCAAAAAGAGGATATGTAGATGATATTATCGAGGCCTGTGATACCAGAAAGCGCGTAATTGCAGCATTTGAAATGCTGTATACCAAGAGAGAGAATCGTCCCGGCAGAAAACATGGAACGGTTTAAGTGAGGTGACAGGTATATGAAACGGAATATAAAACGAATATTGTTAGTGTTATGTATGATAACCTGCTTTTTCGCTCTGAGTGCATGTCAGAAATCAGACGAAAATGATGAAATGGAAGTGGATTCACAGGCGGCACAGTATATTTCAACGATGGTATCAGAAATGCTGGAAGATATTACGGCAATGTCGGAGTCAGAAATTAATGAACAGATTGTTTATGCAGAAAGGTATAAGGCTTTTGTATATTCCGAGGGGTATCAATCCTGGCTGAATGTCAAAAAAGACACCGGCGATTTTCAGCAGATATTATCAACTGAGGTTGCAGCGGAGGATACCGGTTTTTCCTGCGTAATCCGGGCTGGTTTCAGCAACCGCGAGCTGGAATATAAAGTCTTTATAGATGATGAGGCAAATGTAACCTCTATGTCCTTTAACCCGGATTATACCTTTCGCGAGAAAATGGTAAAGGCACTTATGAATACTCTGATGGGAGTGGGAACCGTATTTTTGGTGCTGATTTTCATTATTTTCCTGATCAGCCGCTTTAAATATATAAATGCCTTTGAACAGAAACTCAGGAACAAGGAACAAAATACGGCAGTCAATGCCGGACCGGAACGTGCAGCTATGACCGAACCGGTACCAGCAGCTATACCGGAACCGGAGAATGTGACTGATAATCAGGAACTGGCAGCAGTAATAACAGCTGCGGTTGCAGCAGCACAAGGTACCCCGGCTGATGGTCTGATCGTACGGTCAATCAGACGGATTCCGGACGCAAAATGGAAAAACGCATAATAAATCAGGAGGATTTTTACCATGAAAAATTATACAATTACAGTAAACGGTATTGCGTATGACGTAACCGTAGAAGAAAGAACTTCTGCACCGGCTGCGCCGAAGGCTTTAGTAAAAGCGGCTGCAGCACCCGCACCGGCACCGAAATCAGTATCAGCCCCAAAAGCCGCCGACACCGAAGGCGCCATCAATATAACCTCACCGATGCCAGGCAAGATTTTGGCAGTAAAAGCTGCGCCGGGACAAAGTCTGAAGCGCGGGGAAACGATTATGGTTCTGGAAGCAATGAAAATGGAGAACGATATTGTTGCACCTCGGGATGGAAACGTTATCAGTATCAATGCCGCAGCCGGTGATTCGGTAGAAGCCGGCACGACACTTGCAACCTTAAACTAACAGCTTGCTGATAACGCAAGTTCCATTATGGAGGGATGAAAATGGATTATATTGTAACGACCCTGGATAATCTTCTTCATCAGACGGCATTTTTTAACCTGTCAGTGGGCAATCTGGTTATGATTATAGTTGCTTTTATTTTCCTGTATCTGGCCATTGGAAAAGATTTTGAACCGCTTCTGCTGGTTCCGATTGCCTTTGGTATGCTGCTGGTAAATATTTACCCTGATATTATGGCGTCTCCTGAAGATACATCAAACGGAGTTGGCGGTCTGCTGCATTATTTCTATCTGCTGGATGAATGGAGTATTTTTCCGTCACTGATTTTTATGGGTGTCGGTGCAATGACGGACTTTGGTCCGCTGATTGCCAACCCGAAAAGTTTCCTGCTTGGGGCAGCCGCCCAGTTTGGCATTTATGTTGCCTATTTCATGGCAATTCTGCTGGGCTTTAATGATAAAGCCGCAGCCGCGATTTCGATAATCGGCGGCGCGGATGGCCCGACCTCGATCTTCCTGGCCGGTAAGCTGGGACAAACTGAATATATGGGTCCGATTGCGGTGGCAGCATATTCCTATATGTCACTGGTGCCGATTATTCAGCCGCCGGTTATGAAATTGCTGACCACGGAAAAAGAGCGTAAGATCAAAATGGAGCAGCTGCGGCCGGTATCTAAGCTGGAGAAGATTCTGTTCCCGATTATTGTTACTACGGTTGTTTGCCTGATTCTGCCGTCAACCGCACCGCTGGTAGGGATGCTGATGCTGGGCAACCTGTTTAAAGAATCCGGCGTGGTAAAAGCGTTGGCGGAGACGGCCAGCAACGCATTGATGTATATTGTAGTTATTCTGCTGGGTACCTCCGTTGGTGCGACTACCAGCGCGGAAGCGTTCCTGAAGATGACGACCTTTATGATCGTTGGCCTGGGTCTGGTTGCTTTTATTTTTGGTACGGCAGCCGGAGTTCTGTTCGGAAAACTGATGTGTAAGGCGAGCGGCGGGAAAGTGAACCCGCTGATCGGTTCGGCCGGCGTTTCCGCCGTGCCGATGGCGGCGCGTGTCTCGCAGAAGGTGGGGGCTGAGGCCGATCCGACCAATTTCCTGCTCATGCACGCAATGGGACCCAATGTTGCGGGGGTTATTGGTACAGCGGTAGCAGCCGGAACCTTTATGGCGATTTTTGGCGTTAAATAAATATTGGAGGTAATTAATAATGGCAGAAATTAAGAAAAAGCCGGTCAAGATAGTAGAGACTGTCCTGCGTGATGCACATCAGTCTCTGGTTGCAACCAGAATGCGTACCGAACAGATGCTTCCGATCGTGGATAAGATGGACCGGATCGGCTATTATGCAGTGGAATGCTGGGGCGGCGCGACCTTTGATGCCTCTCTCCGTTTCCTGAAGGAAGATCCGTGGGAACGGCTGAGAAAACTTAAAGACGGCTTCAAAAACACAAAACTCCAGATGTTGTTCCGTGGTCAGAATATTCTCGGCTATAACCACTATGCCGACGACGTAGTAGAGTATTTTGTCCAGAAATCCGCAGCCAACGGTATTGATATTATCCGTATTTTTGACTGTCTGAATGATTTGCGCAATCTTGAGACTGCAGTTAAAGCAGCCAGAAAAGAAAAAGCCCATTCCCAGATCGCCCTGTGCTATACGTTAGGTGATGCGTATACGATGGATTATTGGAAAGACGTTGCCAGGAGAATCGAAGATCTGGGTGCTGATTCTATCTGTATCAAGGATATGGCCGGTCTGCTTACACCGTATGCGGCACAGGAGCTGGTATCGGCACTCAAAGCATCGACTGCGCTGCCGATTGACCTGCATACCCACTATACGTCCGGGGTGGCATCCATGACGTATTTAAAGGCAGTTGAAGCCGGATGTGATATGATTGATACAGCGATGTCTCCGCTGGCGCTGGGAACCAGCCAGCCGGCGACGGAGGTAATGGTTGAAACCTTCTGCGGTACGCCGTATGATACCGGGCTGGATCAGGAGAAACTGGCCGAGATCACCGATTACTTTGTACCGATGAGAGAAGATTGGTTAAAGAGCGGACTGCTTAATCCCAAAGTTTTGGGAGTGGACATCAAAACTCTGCGCTATCAGGTGCCGGGCGGAATGCTGTCTAACCTGGTATCCCAGCTTAAAGAGGCGGGACAGGAAGATAAGTACCGCCAGGTGCTGGAAGAGATTCCGCGAGTTAGAAAAGACTTTGGTGATCCGCCGCTGGTAACGCCGTCCTCACAGATTGTCGGAACCCAGGCGGTGCTCAATGTCATTAGCGGGGAACGCTATAAGATGGTGCTGAAGGAGTCTAAAAAAATTATGATGGGTGAGTTCGGCCAGACCGTCAAACCGTTTAATCCCGAGGTGCAGAAAAAAATAATTGGCGATGAAACGCCGATTACCTGCCGGCCGGCCGATTTAATTCCCCCGCAGCTGCCAAAGTTTGAGAAGGAATGTGCCCGGTGGAAGCAGCAGGATGAGGATGTCTTATCTTACGCCCTGTTCCCGAAGGTTGCCGAAGAATTTTTTAAATACAGAGAGGCGCAGCAGACCAAAATAGATGTGACGGCGGCAGATACCAAAAGTAAAGCTTATCCGGTTTAACAGACTTACCCACGCGGGCAGCAAAACTTTCCCGCGTGGGTGGCGGGTATCTTGACAAATCAGAAAGTCATGCTATAATAAAAACAACGCATTGACGAGACGAGTAGCTGATCGGGAGTATTCAGAGAGAAGTGCATTTGGTGCAAGCACTTTACACAAACGCCCAGTGAAAACCAGCTCGGAGCGGTCCTTAATCGGATCCGGTGATTCCGTTATCATCTGAATGAGTGGTTATGATTGTGATTAAATCATTGACAATTAGGGTGGAACCGCGATAAACAAAACTTATCGTCCCTTACTGTGTACACACACGGTAAGGGTTTTTTTGCGTATCAGGCAACAAACCGCAGTGTACCGCAACTGTTTATAAAGTCAAAAAGGAGGGTTTAATATGAAGATTACGTTAAAAGACGGAAGTGTAAAAGAGTATGACCGCCCGGTGTCCATTCTGGAGGCGGCGAAAGATTTAAGCGACGGCCTGGCACGGGCTGCCTGCGTTGGGGAGGTGGATGGTGAAACTGCCGATTTGAGAACGGTTCTGGATAAAGACTGTACCTTAAATATATTGACGTTAAAAGACGAAAAGGGGCTGTCCACGCTCCGTCATTCCGCCAGCCATGCTATGGCTCAGGCGGTAAAGCGTTTGTATCCTGACACCAGGCTGGCGATCGGACCGTCAATTGCCGACGGTTTTTATTATGATTTTGAATTTTCATCACCAATATCTTCCGATGATTTTGGGAAAATAGAAGCAGAGATTAAGAAAATCATTAAGGAAGCCCTGCCGATTGAGCGTTTTTCGCTGCCGCGAAACGAGGCGGTTGCCCTGATGCAGGAAATGGGTGAGCCATATAAGGTTGAGCTGATCGAAGCACTGCCGGAAGGTGAGGAAATCAGTTTTTACCGGCAGGGTGAATTTACCGATCTATGCGCCGGACCGCACCTTAAGACGACAAAGGAAATCGGCAAGGCATTCAAGCTGACAAGTCTGGCCGGTGCCTACTGGCGGGGGAATGAGCACAATAAAATGCTGACTCGTATTTATGCCACGGCATTCGCCAAAAAGGATGAGCTGGAAGCCTATCTGACGATGGTGGAAGAGGCGAAGAAGCGTGACCACCGGAAGCTGGGAAAAGAGCTTGGCCTGTTCATGATGCACGAGGCCGGGCCGGGATTTCCGTTTTTCCTGCCGAACGGAATGGTCTTAAAGAATACGCTGCTGGAATATTGGCGGGACATCCATCAGAAGGCCGGTTATGTGGAAATTTCCACGCCGGTGATACTAAGCCGGAGCTTGTGGGAAACCTCCGGGCACTGGGATCATTACCAGAATAATATGTATACAACGGTGGTTGATGAGCAGGATTTCGCGATCAAGCCGATGAACTGTCCGGGTGGGGTGCTGGTCTATGCATCAGAACCGCGTTCCTATCGGGATTTGCCGCTGCGGATGGGAGAACTGGGACTGGTTCATCGTCATGAAAAATCCGGCCAACTGCACGGTCTGATGCGCGTCCGCTGCTTTACCCAGGACGATGCCCATATCTTTATGACGCCCGGCCAGATCAAGGACGAAATCAAAGGGGTGGCAGCCCTGATTGATGAAGTGTATTCCCTGTTTGGGTTTGAATACCATGTTGAGCTTTCGACCAGACCGGAAGACAGTATGGGCAGTGACGAAGACTGGGAGATGGCGACCGAAGGTCTCCGGAGTGCCCTGGATGAACTTGGCCTGGATTACGTTGTGAATGAAGGAGACGGTGCTTTCTATGGCCCTAAAATTGATTTTCATCTGGTGGATGCCATCGGCAGAACCTGGCAGTGCGGAACGATCCAGCTTGACTTCCAGCTGCCGCAGCGGTTTGAACTGGAATATATGGGAGCAGACGGAGAGAAACACCGTCCGATCATGATCCACCGGGTTGCGTTCGGTTCAATTGAACGTTTTATCGGCATCCTGATCGAGCATTTTACCGGGGCATTTCCGACCTGGCTGGCACCGCTGCAGGTAAAAGTCCTGCCGATTTCGGAAAAATTCAGTGCTTATGCGCAGCAGGTCCGGGAACGGTTGAGTGAAGCTGGAATCCGGGCAGAGGTAGATACCCGTGCAGAAAAAATTGGATACAAGATCCGTGAGGCTCAGACACACAAAATCCCGTATATGCTGATTGTCGGTCAGAAAGAGGAGGAAGAGGACGTCGTATCCGTACGCAGCCGCTTCAAGGGCGATGAAGGTCAGAAATCACTGGAAAGTTTTATTGAATTTTTAAAAAAAGAAATTGCTGCAAAGACAATTCGGACAAAAGAATAAAATGATTTGAAAAACCGCATACTAATACCGATAAAATTTATCGATAATCAAGGAGGTATGCGAAAATCATGACAACATTAGACTGTAATGTTACGAACTGTCTTCACAATTCAGACAACCGCTGCTGTAAGCAAACCATCATTGTTGACGGAAGAGAGGCAAATGATGCCCATGAGACCTGCTGCGGAAGTTTTGATGAAAACAAAGACGGGGCATTTGTAAATATCTTTAAAACCCCTGAACACCGTCTGGAAGTAGACTGTGAAGCATTGAAATGCGTGTATAATGAGAACCGCCACTGTGTCGCAGAACATATCGGCATTGCCGGAGATGGCGCAGCTAAGGCGGAGCATACGGAATGTGCTTCGTTCAAAGCCGGTTGATTAAACGAAAAATTAATCCAGTCAGGGAGTCCGGATAGCCGGCCTCCCTCCTGTATTTAACGGAAATAGTTCTGAAAGCGTTCCTTTAATTCTCTTGCGGCGCCGGTGATATCCACCGGAGAAATGATTGCTGACACAGCCGCTATGCCGTCAATTCCGATGCCATTTAAATTTTGTACGGTGTCCTTATTAATGCCTCCGATTACGACAATCGGTAATGAAACAGCGGCGCGGATGCGTTTAAGTTCGTCGATGGCGGTAATATCCGCATCCGTTTTTGTGCCGGTGGCATAGATCGCTCCAATGCCAAGATAATCGGCACCGGCAGCGGCGGCGGCTAATGCCTCGCAAAGATTGCCGGCCGACACACCGACAATCCGGTCGGGACCGACAATTTGGCGCGCTGCGCAGGCCGGCAGGTCATCCTGCCCGATATGCACACCATCGGCATTAACAGCCAGGGCAATATCGGCACGGTCATTGATGATAAGGGGCACCCCTAACCGGGCGGTTACCTCCCGTACCTTTTTGGCTGTTTCATAAAAGCACCGTGTGGATAGGTCTTTTTCGCGGAGCTGTACCAACGTGCAGCCGCCTGTTACTGCTTTTTCCACACATTCCTCGATGGCCGGCGTACTCATAAGCGTTTGGTCGGTAACAAGATACAGCGTATAATCAATGTCCGGCTTCATAAAATCTGGCGCTCCTTTTGCTGATGTAAACCACTTTTATATAACTCGTAAAAATGGTGCGTCGGGCCGTTTCCATTGCCTAATGCCAATGAATGGGCAATTGCGGCGGTGACATAGTGCTTAGCATGGGCAGCGGCTTTCGGCAGGATGAAACCCAATGCCAGATTGGAAGCGATGGCTGCGGAATAGGTACATCCCGTTCCGTGGGTATTTTTGGTGTCTATCCGGGGTTCGGAATAATAATAGTAACTGCCTCCATCAAATAGAATATCGGTTGCCGCACCGGTACTATGGCCGCCCTTGACAAGCACTGCCCGGCAGCCCATTGCGTGAATGCGCCTTGCCGCCTGTTCCATATCCGCCTGCGTGTGAATGGACATACCCGACATTTTTTCTGCTTCCGGAATATTTGGCGTAATAACGTCCGCGAGAGGAACAATTTCGGTAATTAAGGTTTCAATTGCTTCCGGTGCCATCAGCGGACAGCCGTTTTTCGCATACATGACCGGATCAATAACGATATTTGCGGGCTTCCATTCATAAAGCTTACGAGCCACGGCCTGCATTCCCGCCCGGCAGGACAGCATGCCGATTTTTACAGCATCAGGAAAAATATCCTCAAATACTGCGTCGATCTGCTTTTCGATGATATCCGGACGGACATCCTGATACTCAATTACCCGTACGGTATTTTCCGCTACGACCGATGTAATGGCGGTCATACCAAAAACTCCGTGGGCAGAAAATGCTTTTAGATCTGCCTGAATGCCTGCTCCGCCGCTGCAGTCTGAGCCGGCGATGCTTAGAGCTTTTCTCATCATTCTACCTCCTGATTTAAAATATCTGTAATGCGGTAACTGAAAAGGGTGCTTACCGAACAACGGAAAGCACCCGAAAACTGTAAAAAGGGCGCTTCGCGTAATCCGAAGCACCCAGTTAATCAGAAGATATGGATGAATTGCTTCCCTACGTCGGTCTTAACCAACAGGTTCAAAGGGTCAGGTTTTACCTTCTCAACGCCGGAACGTCCCCCCGCAAACAGTGTATATAGTTTATATAGTTTATATTATCCCAACTGTAAACAATTGTCAAGAAACTAAATTGTTACAGTTCAGCCTACTCTGATCGATTTGTTACCACGCGTGATTATGTCCCAGACTTAACAATCATGTGGTATAATGATCCCTCACGAGTAGAAAAGATGAGGAGACTTAAATGAGAAAGGTACAATTAACAATGGGAGCACAAGAAAAATACGAAATTATAAAACGGCTGGCAGAAAATCACATATCCAAG
>Ga0153999_1000714_pt1 | contig 14125 bp, 11 predicted proteins | sample TSNC083MetaG_FD_104675 | JGI IMG/M metagenome (GOLD analysis project Ga0153999, IMG submission 104675) | Attine ant fungus gardens microbial communities from North Carolina, USA - TSNC083 MetaG | ecosystem: Host-associated > Fungi > Mycelium > Unclassified | place: USA: North Carolina, Lumber... | reverse complement strand
ATGGAATGAAAAGAGTGACTTACTTCCAACAAATCAAGTAGACAGGATATCAGACAGATGAACTCAGCAGAGATGCATTTTTTGGATTATAAGATTATTCACATATAGAGAGGTAGAAAACACAAAAGTAGAGCACCAAATAATCCCTTCCATAGATTTTGGTCAACCTTTGTTGGGTCTCTCCCAGTGAAATGCACAGGTGTGTCCTCAAATACTGAAAAAAAATGCTGGATTAAGGTCCAGGTGGAAACAACTTAGATTTACAGAAGAGCCTCCTGTAGAATGTGTATGTATTTTATTTACTGTGAAATGTATAGTTAATATAAGTCTCCATGCCGTGATAAGTAATTATGATACTACAGAACAGGATTTTATTTCAATGAGATGAGTAAGCGGCCTATTAGAACACTAAGTCTCAGTCTGTAGTGTGCAGAACTGAATCAATTGATGTACCTATTAGAACACTAAGTCTAACTACATCAGCATGATACATAAAATAGAATAATAAAAATCTTTACCTCAGTCTGTAGTGTGCAGAACTGAGGTGTAAGAAAAGTCTGCGCTGGCGGACATACTTGCTTACTAATCAATCAGAAGATAATGATGAGAGAAAAAGAATAGTCCACAGAGGACATATTCAACACAGGAGACTATAGTCGTCGCAGAAACGCAGTCGCACGTTGGTTTGACTTGGAATAAAGTATATTCCTTTGCAAACCAATAATTAGACACAACGAATTGCAAAATTTATATACTAAAGAAATATTTGAGAAGGTTCCCCGGATCACGACGTCGGCTCGATTTCCGAACAGTAACTCACCTCAGTCGTCACCCGATGTGGCAGACGACTGAGGGATATGACCAGCCGCTGCCCTGCCGAGTTACTTCACCATGAGGGAATGACGTCTTTCTTACTCACGAAACAGAAAATGTCTGAAGAAGCTATTTATATGGGACTGGAAGTATGACGTAGGGAAATAGAAAGAAGGGACGTCATCGACTCATCGGTTCACTTCAACAAAATAGAAAGGTCTCAGAGTTCTCTGCTTACGTCGCTAGGTGAACTGAATAGAATAAAGAAAAAGAATAAATGTAGATCGAGTGAAACACGTAGACAAAGAATAGAGTTAGGAGTATAGGAGGAGTAGATGGTGAAAGGAATATGAAATCTATTGGAAAATACTCCGTTAGTCTTATGGCAAGTATCTAGCAGTGTAATAATGTTCATCGTCTTCGAGAAACCAATCAATCACAGCTTTGATATTTACTGAAATCATACATCACTCGTCTTCCCAGATCCCGCCACCACGATCAACGTTTGGCTGGGCTGTGCACACCATCACCAAGGGTCGTAATTTGGTATCAGCTGGTAACAACAACGGTCCCGACAAGAGTGCGACCCAGTGGGCTGCAGCGGACACAATTGACCTCTTTTCTTTCCTCTCACCTCTCACTATGATTTGTTTGCTCTCTTAGTTTTGTAACAGTCTCATCAGAAAGAAGCCTTGTAGTGTCTTATCTAAACTGCAAGAATAGCCTGAACAGCCATGAGCCTCATTAACAAACAAACGTTAGAAGATTTTAGTTCTTTTCGTTAATATCTTGAAATCAATAGTCTTCTTTGAAAATGTCGTGCATTACACTAAGATTGCTTTTCGGTTTATGCCTGGTGTTTGATGTAGGTCAGAAACCGAATGCATCGTTGATTAGAAGAAATATGGTAGTCGCTCTCTGACGCCACACTAAAAGGCGACTTGACATGCCTGCCAGAGACCTAATATATATATCAATACTCAGATGTCACCTAGTAAGACTGACAGCTGAGGCATCCTCTAGTCAAGACAGGCATTATTTATACATACACTATATTGTGGGGGTAGCCACTGGGCTACCTGTGTAGCATCAAGGAAAGGTGGGGAAACCAGCAGAGGGGGTGTTTCGTCATTTCCTTATTGTTTATTTATTATCAATCATTAGTTACATAATGGCTTTTGAGTTTCGTCAATCATCTTAGGCCTTTCCTTAGTGTCATAATGAAAAGAAAAGAAGATTATATAACCTAGAGTACAGTAGAAATGGGACGACAATTAATTTTTCCTCTCTTATTCTCTGGCAAAAATCCAACACTCTAAGACAGTTCCCCTCTGAACTCAATAGCCTTCCCACAATATCTACCAGTTTACCAGTTATCTGGGAAGGCAGACAAGTGGAAAAATTAGATGTGATGAAGCTGTGGTGTTGGGATCGGTTGTTTAGAGTCGGGGCATTGGAGCTGTCGGGTTGATCTGCATGTACCTATCTATTGTGACACATTGGACGAGATAATCTGAGATTGCAAGTCTTGCTGATGGTTAGGGATGCAAAATTGACCATCTTATTCAAGTTGTAGTCAACAACAAGCAAGTTGCGGTGCCAAGAAGCGGATGATCTACATAGGTGTCTCGAGTTCGGAATTTCCACCGTGTGAAGTCGGTCACGTTATCTGCCGTACAATCTTCTCGGATCAAAATTCCCCGTTTTTGTGAACACGGTAAAGGTATCAACTTTGTCTTCACTTATTGACCACTGATACATATGAAATGCTTAGATCAGTCATGGCATTGTCTTCCCGATTCAGAATGCTTCCCACATGTGATCGATGGTTGCGGTCCTCTTTCTGCAGAACCTTTTCTATTTCACGAAGTCTTCTTGAAGTACCATCTTGGCGGCTTCGCGCACATCATGAATTCGCCTTCCCTCGGCATTCTCATGCTCGACTTCTACACGCATCTACCAGTGCGTGCAATTTATCGGCCAGAATTACTGCTGCTTGAATAATAACGTGTAGTAACGCGACACGGTGGTATCCAAAGACCAAAACCTGGAACAGGGTGAGCGGAGACTTGGAATAGCCTATAAAGATGAATCGATCCGGCCTCACAGGATTCAAGTACATTTTAAAGACTCCAAGGGTAATCCCCTCAAGACCGTCGAAGCTAATGAGGGAGATGACTTGTTGGGTGTAGCGCATGAGTACGATATCGACCTAGAAGGTAGGTAGCTTATGCATTTCACTGGTCCCTTCCAACCCTGGTACACCACCTCAATTTTTTTACTTCTGCCACTTGAAACTTTCCTTATACAATTTCGGATCCTCAGGGGCCTGCGAAGGGTCTGTTGCTTGCTCGACATGCCACGTAATACTTCCATCAAAGTATTACGACCTGCTTCCCGAACCAGATGACGACGAAAATGACATGCTCGATATGGCGTTCGGTCTAACCGACACAAGTCGACTGGGGTGTCAAGTGAAACTGACAAAAGAACTCGATGGTATTACGGCTACACTGCCTGCTGCCACACGGAATATGTTTGTCGATGGTGCGTGACCGGCAATGATCAAATACCGTTCATAGCGTTGACTTCGGCGTACTGTAGGGAAGAAGCCTACCAAGCACTAACAGACTTAGAATTTCCTGCGTCATGTTTCTACAAGCACGTGTTATTCGGGAACAGACTCTTGCTCTGTCTAAGAACAATTAGAACTCCGTGCTACCTCCGTGCTACTCGCGTCCACTCTTGACACAGATTAATACATTACGGCGAGACTTGATAGTTTCCGCATAGTGGGCGGCACCTGCGTACGGCATGTTTCAGGGAAATACATCGAGCATCGATATGAGCTACCTACACCGCAATCTGAACATTTATATCATATGGTCGTATTTTACATATAAAGTCTGCAGCTGTCATATGTATTTGAAAGTGCTTAGTCATGCCTGTCGTTCTGTGACACTAAATGTCCTCAGGGATGTACTGCTTCATATATATTCAACATTAAGGGCAACAACTGTCTAAGCTGACAGTACCGCGAATCTTATGGAATGGCACATCTGTTGGAGTATGAAACATTTTTCGCCTCGCCATCACGTCGTCATTCAATCCTCGGACACACTATTACTCATTTATTGTCATATCGCTACAGTTACCGTCTACATCACTCCTCTAATAACATCTCTACACAATGTTCGTACTTAAACCTCAGTTCGACTCTCACTGGGACCCGGTCCCCGGTACTCGGTCTTAGAAAGACTTGAGTGCAATATCGCCTTATTGTCCTGACATCTACTGCTGCTCCGCTGTTGACATTTCCAAACTGATCTTATTAGATCCTTGACTGTACCTAAGTCAGTGCCTTATTACTAGCTCTAGCGCGTTTACACCTTTCGTCTTCCATATTCTGTTCTCTATCTCCATCATTCTTAAGGCAGCAGAACTGCCCTATAAACTTCACCCCATCTTCCTTGCTTCCCGCTTAGGCCTGTCAATGTCTGTCACTTCGCCTCACTGTCCATGGCCAGCAGACGAGCCATCTCAGGTCTACGTGAGTTATATAACAAGGCTTGTTTGGGTTACGTGTCGCTGACTGCCTAGTTTTTTTCGTCAGCCTGTGAGATTAACCTCAACCGTAACACTCATCAGCCGAACCTCGTCTTTCGGCACGAAACAATGCTCTGAGAGTATTGCCTCTACCATTCCCGACCGCCGCTCGTTTGTGGGGGTGTGTAAACCGCTACGATCGTCGCCTCTGGCTGGTTCAGTCTTTCAGGCTGATGAAACGATCGCCGAAGTGAAGGAAACAACAAAGCTTAAACCTTCAAGGATTGTCTCCACGCCAGACTTCGCGTCCATCCCGATTCCTCCGCCTGTTGCAAAGCATTCCAGGCCCAGGACTGCTGAAGGTTCTCAGAACATTTTTCTCACCTCAGTGCCTCGGCCGACCAGCCCGGATACCGTCAAAGAGTCTGCCGTTTCGCATGCCTTCTATTCTGGAAATTCGGCGAAGCAGGCTAGTACTCATTTGGGAAGGTCCACTTCTTCGGCTCAATCATCATTTAGCGCCTTTCCTACTCCAGCTGTCTGTCCACCGACGAGGAAGGCTGGAAGTACACCTCATCTCCGAGCTGCCTTTCGTAATCCATGTACTATGTCCCCCACAACTCCCGCGCCCCTCTTAAGTTCGAAAAAGCCATCGGTTGGGCGTTCGTCATCAATTCATCGTAATTCTGGCGGCGATTCTGGCGACAGTTCATGGCTGATAGCTAATCCTTACGAGGTCACTCCAAAATTTACCCGATTAGGATTGGCATCTCCACATGTAGTCCTACCTCTGTGCGCAAGAGAGCACAGACATTTAGCGCGTCAGAACTCGAACTCAAGCGTTAAGACGTCAACTACACGGATATCGCGTGTCAGAAGTACCGATTCTTCTTCCGGCACTAGTCTTTCATCACATTCACAACAAGACGCTCTAAATTCATCGAGTCCGAGCTCGATGAAGTGCGATTTGTCGAATCGTGCTTCTGAACCTTGGTCCTCTTTGCACCTACCACAGACTAGTGTGGCTCCTGTAACATCCTCGGGCATTGCGGTTACTTCCGAAGGGGAAGCATCCGATCTGCAATATCCTTCTGCTTCGAAATCTGATCATTACGCTCGATCCGCTCCCACTACAAGGACTTCGAGAACAAGTCCTTTGGTTCGGTTCAAGAATCTGACTCTTCGGACATTCAAGTCATCCGCATCATTGAAAAAGTCAAGTATTACTCCTATTATCGACAATTTAACTCCAGCCGCCGATATGAGGCTGCAAGGAGAAATCAAAATTGGGCTTCTCACTCCGCGATCAAGCTCTCCGACGGCTTCTGAGTCCACTGCAGACACCAAAGCTGCAGTCGTCGGAGAATTTCTGCCACCGACATCGAGGACAGAACAGAGTTCCAAGAAATTTTGGAAGCCCTTTGTCATTTGGCACAGGAATCGTTCAGTGCAGACGTAGACACTTTCCATCACCTTTTAACTTCACAGATCCATACAATCATTGGTTGATATTCATGTCCCTTCGTCATCTCGTCGCAAATACGGCAATCTATACCATACATGTAAGCATAGTACCCTTTGTATTCCGAGTCGCATTGTAAGACGCCCAGGCATTAGGCCTTTTGGTCGTATGGCTTGCTTTGATTATCCGATAAGCCTCACGACCCACGCGGCTCTTTATTTCATGTACTCCACCGCTGAGAACGTGAGGAGGGGTGTCCTACACACAGATACCATAACAAGTAAATTGATCATTAACTAAGCTCGAATTGGAGGATTTCGAATTATTTGCAAGCCTAGCAACAAAAAGTAATGAGGTGATTTTAACTAGCTGGGTTTCACCGGGATCCGACATGAAACACCATCAATGAACACTAACAGATCATCCAGTGACATGTCAGTTGCTAGTAGATGGAAGTTTGGATTGGATCGACCTCGCAAGCACATTCTGTGAACTATACTATCTCTGCAGGAAACCAGAAGGCCTTGGCGGTGTAGACATGGCATGAACTTTCCTTCACGGACTCCCGAAAGCTGATTCACCCTACTAGCTGATGATCTACGAGAATTCCATCTCTATATACATCCTCCACTGTGTCTTAGTACTTGTTTGCTTGTTGCAGTATATGAATACAGAACACACACACTATCTCTCTACATACATTCACTTGCGACGAATACTCGCGTAATCGCTCTCGATACAAAGATAAGCAATATGGGATGACTGGATTTTAGACTTTTACAGCCGCCCATAAGCAAGCTTGCTTTACCCGTTACCAGTATGTTGCTCTGTGTTATTCTGTTTCCACTTTCTCAGCCCAAAAATTCCACCATTTCTGTCTCTTGTTCGATAAATGTAGTGAGTTCAGATAGCAAGCGTTCTCTAACGTGAGCGTGGAGGAAGTCAGACAGGCTGTTGATGCATTGATTTCTTTGCACATATCATATGATCATTCAAAGCATTCATTTATCACTTGGGGGCTGGTAGTCTTAAGATCACGAGATAAGATAAGCATGGAACATCAAGAGGACCCTTCACGCTGAAAACACGTTGCCCAGGACGATATATGTACCTGATATACCAATTTCCCTTAGCGGTAATGAAACTAAATGATTTAATCTGTCATTATCCGCTCGTATTTCGAGTTGTAGTCAAATTTGAAGGCCAGGTCCCATATGGAATATGTGAACCAGCTAATCATCTATGCTTTGTTCATACATCTACGATCATCTGTGTTTGGCTCATATCAGCTTCTCAGTAAAAACGCCGTCTTTTTTCTGATCAAAAATCCATCAATTTGTAACGAGGCGCTCGGTCGCAGTCTGTAGTAAAATACAAGTACTTTACATAGTTCGAAGAGAAACAAAACAAAAAGTATAGTTAGAAATTGCAAAACTGGAAGGACAGTCTGACAAAGGCCAAAATGAGGGCACTCAAAATTGACCTCAGTATGCTACAGAAAAGAATCAGAAGAGGGGATTAGTTGACACTATCCTGTAATACTTGAGTAAAAGCAGATGAAGAGGGATCATTCTTGAAAAAGGACATAAAACCCTGGTAGAAGTAATGCTCTCAGGCAAATGAATGAAAGAATTACACCCGTGCAATATGTGAAATCTGGGTTCGATTTGACTCTCACTACATGGACAAGCAATTTTTTCTCATGGGAAAAATCTTCTGCACTCACCTATAGGTGTGTGGTTGAGGAGAGTCCTTGTAGCTCTCGCACATGCAGGAGCCATCTCGCCAATATGTTCTGGTCACTCACCACCATTGGGATCTGACGGTTGACAAATGCCTGCCTCCACGGTTCAAATAACTCAAGTCTCAAGGATCTCGTTATTCATTGGCCACAAATGGAAATCAAATTATTCATGAGTATATTCATTTCTTGTATGTACAGGAAATTGCCGTCTTGGGCGTGTACCCCAGTCGAAGAGGGTAGGATGACCAAGAAATGAGCCGTGAGGACAATATCCGTCGTTGGCCACTGACACAAGCTATTTAGTTGAATGACAATCTAATGGACGGACCCAGTGCAAGTACGATCAAAAGATGAATTCCAATGGTCCCTACGCGTGGGCATCGAGATTGCAATAATATATTTCTGGATTTCATCACAAGCTGTATCAATGAACTATCAGGTAATTATACACATATAGACAGCGCTGTCAGGCATTATCTAGGACATGATAGAGTTGGTTGAACCATGCACCGACAATGTCAGGTGCCTTCGTCTCTATATTACGTCACCTAGTAGCTTGTCAAAACCCGTGCCATCATAATGCACTCAGATAGCTGCAGGAGCTTCCATTACCTTACACGTCGACAACTAGTATGTGACACTCTGTCCAGAACCTGGTGATCAGTGTCTCAATTAACAAGGCTAAGAAGACTAGAAATCAGTGCTTTTGAACAGGGTGTCTTCCCATACAATTGCTGGTTCATGACTCGTAAATGGCACATCAAGACAATTGGTTCATGTTGGAAAAACAGGCAGGAGAAGGTTGTTAAATGAAGCTACTTCGAGCATTCGCTACCAAGCGCAAGTTCTATGCAAAGCAACTTATCATAACTGGTTGATTGCCGCGGAGCCAAAAAGAGTATATTCGTATTCTACGCGCTAGGTCAAATCTCCCGAAAGTTTATTACATCCGCGGCTAAAAGATAGGGCGTTGGCATTAGACATCAATTATTCTCAAACATTCAGAAGGCATACAGTCAATGTCCGCACACGAGCTATAGCTGCAAAGTTTGTGCACCGAGGCAGTATTACTGAGAGCGGGGCCAGCAAAAGAGAATAGCCTCTTCAGAACAGGTCTCATCGTCTGAACGGCCTGTGATCACAGCTCTAAAGCTGAGTTTGCTAATTGAGGTTCCTTTAGACACTCTATTGAAATAGAATCTCAATAAGACGTTTCTTAGGTGTAAGTCGCCGGATTCCCACAACCTACACGTAGCTCTGTAATGGTTAATTCTTCAACGCTTCTGAGAGGTCCTGGGAGCAATGAACTCTCTTGCTGTCCGTGTGCATCTCACAGCGATCCGCAGAAAGTCCATCCTGGTTATGCCCTGATTACTACAAACACGTGGGTGGATCACATTTACTTGGCTCTAAGATCTCTCCTCCAAACCCATTGAAACTACAAAAATATGCCTCCTTCTCTCCTAGTTCCAACTGGTAACCTCAAGTATTCTGTTTTACATTAAATCCTCGATTTCTCTTCTACATATCTCTATCTCCTCTACTGGGTTGCTACCTCCATGCGCTCTGACGTCCCTCATATGCAACAGAGCAGATCCTCTCACAAGACCTGGGTTGATCCTTGTTCTTTGCCTAATCATGGAGATATCTCAACTATTAGCGGAAATGCGTCTGACTATGTCAAGCAACTCAATCTTAACACATACATGTCCTATGGTGTTGGTAACGAAGATACCTTCGGATATAAAGTTGGAAAATCTGTCAGATTTGTTGACATTAGCATCGAGCGCAACGAGGGGAAGAAGGGGAAGCTAGAGGCAAGTACAGTTGCGGAACTCATTGTGACAAAAGGTATGTGGTTATTAGGTCGATATACAGACTAAAGCGATGAATTTCTTTGCTTAGACATGCTTAATGGAGCTGGCATGCTGCATGGGGGATGCGTAGCATATCTTATCGATAAGTGAGCACTCAATCATCGTGCAATACATGAGTCTGATTCGTGACACAGCTGTTGCAGCACTCCACTTGTTGTTCTCGGACTCATCAAACGAGTTAACGGTGTTGGTGTGACGCAATCCATGAGTATCTTCTTCCACGCTCCGGCCTCGATGTGAGCTTCATCGACTAAAAGAAGGACCCTTTTCTCTTACTATCATGATAGCGGGACTTCTTTGCGTATCATGAGTACTTCAATCGCCTTGGGTGGAAGAGTGATGAGTTCCAGATGCGAGGTGAGGTTTTGCGTTAAGTATCATGTATATGAATCGCTCAGATGACTTAGATTATCGATCAAGACAAAGGTCGGATAATTGCTTCAGCTTTCTTGAACAAGATGCAGCCGGCCAAATTATGATCCTGGAACAGTACAAATTTGCTAGATCGAGACTCAACCGCTCACAGCTGATTGGGAGGTATGGATCATCTCGGAATAGACTGGTGAAGGAGTATGTCTTGAGACTTATATGGTCATCCCGGGCTAGACAAGTTCGTTGAGTCAAAATTTCGTATAATCTATAGATCTCGACTGTAGCATGAATTGTATTTTTGGGGCATGTATCCCCTACCACCTTTCGTCCTTCCTGCATGTGGATATTTTGATTATGTTTTGATTTTTCCTGTATACTTTCATCAGATTTAGTAAATTACATCTTCCTCATGTGTACATGCGTCAAGATGAACATCATTTCTTTCCCATCATTGTGATTGTCGCCATTAAAATTGTTCTTGGCGCAGGAGACAGAAGTAAATCCTCCTAACCACTTATATACCTCAGCCTTCGTCGCTTTCGGCAGACTGAGCAACATTGTATGTTATTACTCAGTAGAATACCAGCTAGCCATCTTCTACTGGGATGGTACCAAGGCTGAGTTTTCAACAACATTCATGTTGAATAAAGTGAGCGGAGATTGTTGGAACTATTCTACATGTAGTGAGACCTGACTAGCTCAACAGTTGAATTCAGAAGAGCCGTCTTTTCAATGCGTAGCGTGAGAAAAGTATTTGATTTTGGTAATAGATTGTATAAATGTGACCGATTCTCCACATCATTTTAACTTGTACCTTGTAATCAATTCGTGAATTAAAAAAAAATCATCTTACCCAGATACATGTCAAAAATTCCAAAAAGGTATTCGTGGCATAAATTATTGGTACTGGATATATTGAATGCTGACAAAAAACAGGTTTCACAAGCCATTGATCCTCATAATAGTGTTCACTACTCGGACCTCAAAGCATCCTTCAGGTTAAATGCTCAAATATAATTGATGCTTGAGCAATCAATACCTTGTAGTTCTAAGGAGAAGAATCCGGTCAGAATCAAAGTTTGTTGAAACGGCTTCGAATGGTATTTCGGGGTACCTTGATACTGTACCATATCTTTTTACACCGGAAAGATTCTTTTTTGGTTTGCGGAGTTTGACCGAATTGACACCGTAGCCTAGGCCAGTCCATTGTACTATATCCGTCTTTAAGTGATGTCCATATACAGGAAAAGGAAGTCCTGGAACATTTACTTAACCAAGCCAAAGTGCAATTGCCACTAGACTTAAGACAAGGGAATCTCTCCAGTCGACTCGGTACGACCCCTAAGGTGGCGTCTGTAGCCTCATGAGTCTCCTAAAGCCCCGCAGTGGCACTGTGAACACGAAATAAGTTTATCATGAGAACCTGACATTCTGATACGTAATAGAGAGTCAAGAGAGCGAATGACCCGAGGCGTCAAATAAACTTCAACTTCCATTTCATTGATACGTTTGGTAGTGCAATATCGAAAAACACGGGAGGGCTTATTAAATTCCTCTCCCAGTAACTATAGTAGCACATGTTAAGAGTTGATGTTAACATGTCGACCCTGTCGTGTATGTCTTCTACGACTGGTTTGTAACTCCCACTGGCCCAGGTAATATCATTATCCCGCTCTAACTCCATAAAACATCCACTGTTCCTACGTGGATTCCATGAAGAAACGGAGTTTTCTTTACCTTTTGTATATCTATCGGTAAAATACCGGTAAAATACTGGTATTTTAAGTAAAGGGAGGCAGGAGTTCTACCAGAACTACAGCTACATGTCAACACTCTAGATTATCTACTAAAATCGTCGATATTAAACTTACTAGAGTAAATTTAACATTCTAGAGCATGTCTTTTGGGCCTTCTTTCTTAGTGAACACATGTAGATCATGAAGCAAGTGATCAAACAACTAAAACAATCTCCGATTCTGGTCGAATTGACCAGCAAGAGGCATAACGTGACCTATTTATTATGCATAATTAGAGTTCTTGAGCTGTCTCTTGAGCTGTGTGATACATCATTTCGACTACTTTTGATGGCCTCAATTGGACACCTAATTGGAGTTCAGATAGTATTCAATTAAGATCAATCAGAAATGGAGATTTGGGCATAGTTTGCAAACGCGTACCAGAACTCATGTCACTGCCTGTAGTAGAATTTGAACCAGAGATTCATGGGGTGCAAACCAGAGCTCGCAGGAACAGTTGAAGCTGGGCTCGCAGCAACCTCATACGTCCGGGTGTCCTGTATGACCTTTGTTCCTTCATGACCGAGAAATTACACTTGACTCAAGATAAGAAACGTTTCTCGTAAGTAGCTCAAGACCAATGGGAGCTCACCGCCAAAAGTGGGGCGTGACAGGAAATTCAAGACAACAAGTTACGCCATCTTCCCCGAGCATCTTTTTCAATCCGCGACTGCAGTTGATATCTTCACCTTCAATGAATAGTGTCATGTTTGTGTTATGTCTGCCCTTTCGGGATGGACTCTGGCTTCCAATGATCCGTCGTTGTCTCGCTCCCAGACTGATGCACACACATTCGATTTTCACACAAGTCACTGGACAAGAGATCTTGATGCGCCCACGCATGGTCTTCCTCAAGAATTGTTGAGAAAAGCAAGATCCCATAGCTCCAGGATGTAATATGCAGGCAGGATTCGATATTTTTGTAGCGCAGACACACACCAACTCCGAACCAGCAGTAGGCTCATCCATAATCTATCATACTCCACACATCAACCTACACGTTTGTGATGCGAGATCAGCTGGTGGGCCAACGTTTTCCAGGTGAGCTTCATCGCAGTATGAAATTTGTGCATGAATAAACGGTTCGAGGGTTCTTCCGTTTGTTGAAGACATTTATCCTACGGACCGATATTGTTCCTCCCCATGAAGCTGGACATTTTGAGTTGGTAGTGCGATTTTCAACTACGAAACACAATTTTGAGAGACACATTTTCCTTAGCGATATTCTGGACCAGTCAAGTATTTCTGACTGGGTTTGTTATAGTCCTTACCATATGAAATCCTTTCACACATTCCCATGTCAAGATAACGGAGTACGTGGACCAAAGGGGAAACGTCGATGCCTCCAACCATCACTGAACGTGTCACACTTGGAGATCTGTCACAGTGGTGTCAATCACAGACATTTTCCCCGACAATTCTTCTCACAATCTCCCTAGCATTGGGTTTTTCACACACTGCTGGTTCAATATCATCAACTCTGGGCAGATAACTCCATAGGTTTTTTGTCTCACTGTTGCAGGGCTGTGTCATGACTCAATTGCCGGAAAAATGAAGGGCTGAACAAGGGACGATAGAGATAGCGCATCCGATGTTTTTGCTCCGTATATAGATCCAAGCAAGGTGTTGGATGTTCAGTCAACGAACACATCAGAGTCACAAAAAATGGTCTCTTTCACTCGTATTATTCTCTTTGCTGTTGCCGCCATTACAGCTGGTGTTGCTCTACCGACGAACACTACTGAATCAGAGGGCTTCGGCATTCTGTCTCGCTCTGGAACTCCCAGTTCGACTGGGTACTCTAATGGATACTATTATTCATGGTGGACGGACGGTGCCGCTCAAGCCACCTATACCAACGGTGGTGGTGGCCAGTATAGTCTCAGCTGGTCAGGTAACAACGGTAACATCGTCGGTGGAAAAGGATGGAACCCAGGCTCCAATGGCAGGTGAGATTATCGCTTTATCCGAACGCTATGATAGCTTACTCGAGTCAGAGTGGTCCAGTACAGCGGTACCTTCCAGCCTAACGGGAACAGCTACCTTTCCGTCTACGGCTGGACAGAAAACCCTCTCATAGAGTACTACATCGTCGAATCCTACGGTACTTACAATCCGTCCTCTGCTGCTGCGAAGAGAGGATCTGTGAGCTGTGACGGCGCTACCTACGACATTCTGACTACCACGCGTGTCAATCAACCGTCTATCATCGGTACCCAGACCTTCCAACAATACTGGTCTGTCCGTAACCCCAAGAAGAACCCTGGAGGGTCGATCAGTGGGAGTGTTAGTACTGGATGTCACTTTGCTGCGTGGCGGAATCTGGGCATGAATTTGGGTTCGAATTGGAACTACCAGATTGTTGCTACTGAAGGTTATCAGAGCAGCGGTTTCTCTAGTATCACCGTTGCTTGAGTGGTGTAGAAGAAATGGAGTATCAGAGGTGGAAACGATCAGGATTTTCAAGGCACACTATGTGATGTTAGCTGGCCGGTAGAACTTTGTACCATGGTTT
>Ga0153999_1000712_pt1 | contig 14141 bp, 12 predicted proteins | sample TSNC083MetaG_FD_104675 | JGI IMG/M metagenome (GOLD analysis project Ga0153999, IMG submission 104675) | Attine ant fungus gardens microbial communities from North Carolina, USA - TSNC083 MetaG | ecosystem: Host-associated > Fungi > Mycelium > Unclassified | place: USA: North Carolina, Lumber... | reverse complement strand
TATCAAATTCGTCACAAAAGGCTCCTCCTCGACTTATGAAATGAAGCTGCCCCATTTGAGGAGAATCAAGCTTCGCAAATAGCTCGAAATTGAAGTTCCTAGATCAGAATGCCGAACTCTCTCCAGTTCCACTTCTCTCTATCCGTTCTCGAGTTGTACCTTCCCCCACCGCCGAGGGGAATTTCCTATACTAATGTTCACCCGATTCTCATCAGAACTCCCTTATATCCCTATGACCAATTACAAAACGATACCTGACTATTGACGCTTATAACACATATCATAGAATCTCTTCAGTTAAGGACTTGTGATCAGGGAAGGGTAAGTCAAGTCTATTCAACAATTTAACTTCCAAATCAAGTACAGCAAATATAACTCTAAGAACATTGTCTATTACATTGCTTCCTCAATTCACTGCACTAGTGGCCAACATAGCTCCAATTTGGCAATGAACATCACACTGCAGCATGGTGGCTGGCTGCGTGTCGAGATGATTCTCGCAGCCCTCGTTGCATATCGAAGTCGGCTTCAGCAAGCAGACAAAAATAGTTTCCAGCCCCCTGTGTAGCATGGAATGGTAGATGCTCATTTTGGATGCGCACTCATTCGAGAATGCATGACCAACTACGAGAGCATATCTACGTGGTGATTGCTTAAAGCCGTGATTATTATTCACTTCACTCCTCGTGCCCATCCTCTTGCACGTCACTGCCAACATCCACACCCAACTCGGAACAACTCCAGCCGATCTCCCCTGAAGTTCGGGTGTAGTCAGTAGTGTACCGCTATGTATCTCACCCACTGCGTCTTAGCACCTGCTTGCTGCGGTATACAGATACAGAATTCTCCTCTTGTACGTGATCATGACTGACGTACACACCAGAGTACTTGAGAGTATGTTTTGGCGCGAAAGAGATATTACTCCTAACACAGAACAGTTAGCCAGATTGGTCGTACAGATGTACCTTCTTCAACTGATCCTGTTGTCTAATGGAATGGATGGTTTCATTATCATTGCAGAAATGTATATACATACACTGTGACATAAGACCATAGATAAACTATTTTTGATTTTTGATTTTTAATACTAGGTTTTTTGCATATAATTCATAGAAAAAATTCATAGGCAAGATGAAAGAAAGTGAGGAGCACGGCTATACAATAAACAACTGAAAAAGTGAGGGAGCGAGGAAAAAAAATTGTTCACTTTTCAAGCCTCCTTCTTGTCCGACTTCGGTGAGGGCGAGTGCTTTGCAAGTGGCGACCGCGGATTCGACACTGAAGAACGAACGACGTCAGTCAACTTCCCATTCCTCGAAGGTGGTGTTACAGAACGAGCCTCATCCACCTGCATTCTATCATCTCGAGGAGATCCTATGGTTGAAGGCGACGATAGTGTAGTGATAGGAGGGAGAGGCATCATTGGATTCGAAATTGATCCTGCTCCGACCGGTTGTGGATGGGGCGGGAGAACAGAAGGCAGAGGAGGACTTGGAGGATAGGTTTCATGCGCTTGTCGTGCTTCGGGTGAACGAGATGTCACTGAATGAGTTCTAAAAGGGATTGGCGAAGGTCTAGACGAAGGCATTCGCCGTCCGTTGGGCGATGATGGTCGTCGCTTGGAGACTTCCACCCGAGATCGCTTACTTTCTGGTTCTTCGGGAGTAGGACTGAGTGCCCTCTTGAGAGGAGCATTTGAATCGGATGGCGAAGCGTGACTACGGGTCGATGAAACGGAATTTCTGTGAAGCACGGGCGGGCGTGGAGAAGGGTCACTGTGGCGACTACCAGCGGACACAGCCGGAGAGTGGCCAAGCCCCTCACCTGATTGAGAACCCTCAGCGCCTGCGCGATATCCGCTCCCTCCTGCGAGACCTATCAATGCATCAGCAACGCCATCATAATCTTCATCGACGACACGAGGCGGAGGACGAGCACCTGTTGTCGTGGGCGACGGTTGAAATGATCGCAATGACCCATTTGAGCTGACAGGTTCAGGTGAATTGGGTCCCTTGTAAAGCGCGCCTTTCGACCGATCGCTCGTGTACATCTTTGGTGTCTCCATGCCAGGTTCATCTTTTTTCTTAGACATGACGGTTCGAGGCTTGCGCTTGTCGCGTTCTCTGCTCTTACTTTGATCTTGCATCGAGGGAGTCAATGGTTGAGGTGGCGGCGGCGGCGGTGGCTGGGAGACAAGAGAATCTCCGCGAGCCCTTCGTTGTTGTCTTCCTTTGACATCCAAGGAGGAAAGATGAGGACTTTGAGATTCACGAGTACCAAGAGGAAACAGAGGTACGGGATTCCTCACTTGAGCGCGCGTCCCCTCTGGAGACCCTGCGTATGAGCGATCATTCCGCTGATCTTGTTCATACTCTCGCATGTCCCGTGCGTCGTATCGTGGGTCATATCGACGGTTTGAAGAAGTCATCTCGTGAGGAAGCATGGGCGGAGAAATTGGTCTGCCATACGCCGGTCCAGTAGCTGGAAGTTTAGCATCCCAATATCGAGCTTGTTGTAAGCGAGGCGAAGACTCAGGAGGGCTATTTGGACGCGCCATGTTTGTTGCAGGTGAACGTGGAGGATAGAACGAACCAGGATGCTGTGACTCAGAAGGTCTACGCCGCTCATTCATGCGTTCCTGTTCCCACTCGCGAGGATCGGGAGCACGCCTATCATACATCTCGCGGTCCAGAGAACGATGGGATTCATGCGATAGTGGGGGGTACGTTCTTGGGGACCTGTGGAGAGGGCCAGAACTCGGTTGGGCAGGACCGGCAGGAGGACGGGAAGGGTACTGAAAGCTGGGAGGAGAACGACGAGAGGGATGAGCAGGAGAGGTGGGACGAGAAGGTGGGCGTTGACCACGATTAGCATAAGAATCTGCAAGATGCATGCCACGGACATCATCACTAGGAAGTCCCATCTGTTGAGGTAGAGGACCCTGACCACCTGTCTGAGAACGAGGGTGAGGGTGAGGCGGATACTCACGTGGATTGGGCGGACGATCCACATCCATTGGAGCCAAAGGATTTTGTGATTGCGGATGGCGAGCTTCGTCAAGGACGACCGGAGGTGGAGGTCCACCACGGAAAGGAGGAGATGCACGACCATTTCCTACCTGAGAGGGCGGAGGTAATGCAATTTCATTCGGGCCACGAGCATCCGTGTTGAAGACAGGCCGATGAGAACTCGATTGCAAAACAGGAGGAACACCCCCACTGAGGGAGAGCGGAGGCACAATGGAAGTGGCATAAGCAGTTGGATGAACATCCTGAGGTCCAGGGGCTACAGGAAGCTGTCCACCAGTATGCTGTGCAGTTCGGAGAAGCTGAAGACGTTGTGTGATGGCAACATTGTTAGGATCAAGTTCTGCAGCACGAGCATAAGCATCAATAGCATCAGTAATTTGATTGTTGCAGCTTTCGTAGAGACTGCCGAGATCAAACCAGACTTCAGGGATATAGGGGTTGATGCGGATAGCACGAGAGTAGGCGTCAAGCGCATCTCGAAATTGATTGATCTGGAAGTATAGAACACCAATCGAACACCAGAAAGTAGGATTGCGACCATCCCGATACACAGCCTGCTGATAAGCTTCATATGCCTTATTGTACTTTTGACCTGCCATGTAAGCACGACCCAGAAGGTACCAGCTCTGAGCATCCGAAGGATCTTGAAAATAATATAAATAAGGAAAGGTGAGAATTACAAGATGGTAACTGACCAGCCTCCAGACTCTTAGTAAGGTATGAGATAGCGGATTCCTGATTTTGGAAGTTGGATCCATCTTGGTGATATAGCCAGCCAAGCTGTTGCAAGACCTTGGCATGAGTAGGATTATCAGCTACGACGCGCTCATAGGCATCTTTAGCTCGGCAGTGCTGTGACATGTGAGAACATATGACAGTGTCAGGATAAAACAACTTACATCCTTTTGTTGTTCGTAAACGTGCCCAATTTGGAACCAGATATCAGCATGGACGAGGGGGTTGGGAGGGTTGTGAAGGATACGATCAAAGCAGGCCAGAGACTCTTCGTATTTAGCTTGCTGCTTATAGATAATGCCAAGGCGGAAAAGGATTTCATTGGCCTTGTCGAAGTCTTAATTGTGGTCAGTATGACCTGGCAGAAAATAAAGAGGCAAATCTTACTTTTGTCCATGCGAAGAACGGAGGAAAAGGCCTCCTCGGCGTGATCGAGAGAACCGTATCGGTCGTAGAGAATTCCTATACCATACCAGAGCTTCGGATCATTCTATGAGACATGTGAGTCGAAGGGGGGATTATGGAAAAGGCAAAATACCTTGGGGTCAGGAAGTAGATAAAGAGCTTGTTGGTAGGCGGAGTAGGCCTTTTGAAGGTCATCCTGCATGAGGTAACAATGTCCTTGATTGTGATGATGAATGAAGTGGCGATAAGTTGGGAGGAGATGGACGTACCAAGCGCACCCCAGACCTCGCCGTTGTCTTCATGAATAGAGAGGACACGCTGGAAGTAATCGATAGCCTGAAATAGTTATTACATCATTACGAGATCTTGTTAAGAAAAAAGGGCAGTTGTCCGCGGAGACCCGAAAATACCCGGGACGAACAGATTAAAGAGGAGATCGAAATTACGACTTACCTTGGGATAGTTCTCTTTGATCCGAGCAATGCCAGCGACCTGTGTAAGGCCAGAAAGGGACATCGGGTTGTGCCGCAGGGCATTTTCATAAGCAGAGAGAGCATGTTCCAAGTCACCCATTTGCTCGGCAACCCCTCCTAGATCAAGATAAATATCCGGACAGGAGATCGAGCGGAACATCCCCACATACCGATCAAGAGCCAGGTCTGTTCATTTGCTACCGCGAGTTTGTGCACCACGGTTGGCGGTGCAGGTGGTGCACCATTAGGAGCAACATTGAGAGCAACTGTCGGAGAGATGGTACTTGGGTGAGCAGCCCCGTTGGATAACATGGGTGTTGGGGGCATAGGGGCAACACTGTTGAGATGGGGGGGCTGGGAATGAGGATGAGAGTGTGGAATCAAGTGGGAATGGACAGCAGACGGAGGCGGGTCATGCATACGGACATCGCGGTCTGGCTGTCTAGTCGAGTGTCTATGAGACATGGGACTCAACCAAGTACGGGGGGTAGGGAGAGAGGAGGGGGAAAAGAATTATTATGAAAAGCGGCGTCTTGATATATATAATGGCGGAATCAGGGCCCAAGAAATGGCGATCAAGGTGGCTTGCGAGATCGGATCTTTCTTGAGACATGAATTCCAAAAACGGTGAATATCGAGATGGAGGCTGTTCTGCTTCTCCGCGTGCCCTGTTGCAATCCGCCCACTTGTCTATCGCCAGGCAGATCTTCTCTCTCTTCTCCTCCAAGAGTCTATTCGGCATCCACCACCTCTCCGGTCTGCTACCTCGGATCGCCTCCAGAACCTCTCATCTTGCGTGTCTTGACAATGTTGACATTGGGACTTCCAGTGCATGCCCATGTGATCGCAGATTGCCGAGGCGCTATATTGAGACTTCTGACACGCATGACAACATCTTGTTGCTGCCCGATTCGAGATCTCGGATGTCTTTGGTCTTCCTCCGGCTCTGGGGAAGAATCAGATCCATCGGCGGCCACACAGGCTTACGTCATATTTCTGGGTCAATCTTGTCCTTTCAGGCACATCGTGATCGAGTCAGGATAAGTCCTTCCCAACTTCAACGCGATCAAATCGAGGATGGGTCCAGTTTAACTGTAATCGGACGGCACCGTCACTGTATTACTCTCGCAAAGCTCCTGCTTCTCCTTCCGTTCAGCCCGGTCTCTCGGTATGACTACTCACAAGTCACCTCTGTTTACTCAGACTTGTTCGTTTGTTGATACGTCAGTGTGACATTTTCACATGTGACCTTCCTCACCAATGTATTACACCCAGCGCCCCTTTATGTACCAATGGCGCCCTCATAAACAACCATGAAACAGGATAGGATCTCAATATTCATCTCTATAGTTTCCGCCCAGGCAAAAAGCAGACGGTGCCTTGTGCTCGCGTTTCGTTGTGGGCCGTGTCTACAGGCTGGATACTGCTGTCGGTGGATCAGCATCATGAAGGCATTAAACAACCTTACCTTAATACCTGACACATTCCTTCCGGCTGGTGGATATGGTTGATGCCTCTCAGAAAATTTAGCCATTTCTTTTTCAGACTTTCAGTAGGTTAGGGAGGATGGATCTCGATGCCAGAAACCGATGTTATTGGAATACTAGATGAGTGCAACGTGGCTTCCCTGATCAATCAACTACGATGACAGCTTTCAGACCGCCGCAGGTCTTCCAAATTGTCATGCTGTTGATCATTATGCCCAATTTACCATCACCGTCCCAGCAACTACAAAGTATAATGGTAGCAGCTCATATACCCCACCTACTCTTGATTGTTTCATCCCCAAGTTTCCGCACTGAGAGCTCAGATCAGCGCTATACTCGCAATGACTGGACCTTATCCCGACATCACCTGTGATGATGCTACACTTGAAAAGACTTAAAGGGGATAACTATGTCTCAAACTTATACTAGCTCATCAATTACACATGAGAAGGAAACTCAGAATGTCACGCTTCATTGACTCAGTTCAGAATCAGAGCTCACATATTAGATACTCTTATCAAGGTTCGAATGCTATTTCTAGATGTTGACACACTACTAATTACCCCCGAGAATCAACTAGTTCTTTGCGCAAATAGACACGCCCAGAGATTATTACCACATGTTCGGGTATGGAAAACGTTGACCTTCCATCAAATCGCCATCCGAATTCAAGCTTGCTTGGTCATCCATCGGTATTAAGGAGATCTGGATAGCAGCCGACTTAGGCCAGGAAATTTGATAGTTTATCATAGTCGATTGAAAATCAAATGAAATCTGCTGGAGGTCTTTTCTTCGGCATTACGAACCATGATAAGCTTAAGACAAGGAGAGTAACAGCCTCCAAATTCCTTTGACTTTGAGGATCAGAAGGCAAAAGGGAGGTTTCCGGCTTCATTCTGGTGAGTTCAAGCCCTCGCAGTGAACGTAAGCGAACCAAACCTGTCTCTCCTATTTTGCAATTCAGGCGTGTTCAGAATGTAGGTTTTAGTCATCTGAATAACACTGCAATGACACTAAACGACATTTCAAAAGCCCTAATTTCTTTGTGACGTTACATCTCGCCATGAAACGATTTCAGATTTCCACTTCAATAACACTGTCAGTGACTTCAAATACTGCTCTGGCTTCATGAAACACTATTGGCCAAGCTACAAAAGTGCTAACTAGTACCTCAATAGATTAATTATCTCACCACCACCTGAATCAATGCTGTCGGTGTACGAACACCATTTTCTGAAACTCCGATACAATCGCCGCTCAAATTCAACAACGTGCCCCTGCCAAATTCAATTCCAGAGCGAGACAACACGTCAGTGGATAGGCAATATTCACGATGACTCGTGAGTTCTTTCACTCCTTCAAGTTACTCGCCTGACGAGTCGTAACACGAATTCCTTGCACAACGTTATCACAGGAGGCAACCAACGTGAACTTGATCGCATTCGTTCACAAAAGAAGGTCGCAGCCCATGCAAAGAAGCCCAAAGAAAGTAATACTACATTGGCAAAGCGAAAGGAGGCGTGAGTAGTTATTCAGTCCTTCATCTACAGAACCCCTAGACACGTAGCTAAGATACGTCTTATAGAGATGCCGAGATCTTGAGGGCAAAACAGAAAGTGAACATCCATCATTCTATCATCAAAACTCTGGTTTATCATTCTGATTTTTTTTTAGAAAGCTGAAGAAGCGAAGGCCACTAGTACTACCAAGAACTGACGTTATCCCCATCTCCTAACTGGTCAAATACTAGTCTGCTCTCTTTTTGGATGCTTGCTTTATTTTTTGCGAGGGTCAGATACCTTATTTTCCATGAAGGCATCTCATCTCAGGGGTTTCGTTGTTCGCATGTAATATAAAGAAAGGTCTTGATAGCAATTTAAGAAATTGAGACCAGATTGTCCACATGATGTGCCGAAATTTCAGAAATCTAATATGATCTTTGGGGCTGACATCCACGAGAATTTATCCGAACTTTGAAGAGATTTGAAATTCACTAAAATAGGGCCCCTGGAAATGGGAAAGGACCGGGTAACTGATACCCGCGCTTACCTAAACAATGTCGAGCTCGGAGCTTCTCAAAATGTAGATATTTGGCGGTAGATTTTTGAGATATGGAGTTGAAATGGAAGTAGGATACCAACCATATTCGGATCATGTCGTTGACCTCACATAAAGAATTATCCATGACTAGTCGTGACGCGTGTGTTGATGGGAAGGCCCTATCAATACTCCATCAGCCTAGACCTTTCTTTGGTCAGTCACTATTCCTTATTCAAGTCTAACAAGGACTAAACTAGATTGAGCACAAATGGGTCACTTACGAATTGACATGGTGTTCTCAGAACATACAAACATCAGAGGGTCCAAGCAGGTTCTTTTATGACTCATTCATTCCTACAACAGATGAACCGCCTGATATCAAGAAGCATGTCATAGTACATTTTAGTGGGTGGACGTACACTACAACTGCCTAGAAGCTGATATCTTCCATTTTCAGATATGCCGGAATAACAATGTGATATGACGGCACCTCACAGCCACACCGGTGGATCGCCGTCAGTACATTAGCCTTCCGATGCTCGGAGGCACGTGTGACAAAATCGGGATTCAGGATCTGAGTGGCTTAACATGAGCTGTGACAGTCGAACGTCACAAAAAAAGCTAGTGTCGGTCTCCTGCCGCAACTACTGTCGCTGGAGCCACCATCCGGTTGCTAACCCGTGACTACGAGATGCAAGTGTTACCGTTTTGGAATCCTGTCAAAGGGAATCGGTATCACAAGAGCTGTCTTGAAGCAGTCATCCCATTAGTTCGCGAAAACCTTTCATTACACCGATACTGGGCTCTCATGACCAAGATTGTGTCCATCCGTAATGGTAATGGAAGAGGAGTGTCGAGGGTTTTTGTCGTAAGAAACATGTTATCTCGAGTTGGTATAAAGTACTTTCTATAAGAATGGAATGCTTGAAGGGGTGAAGATGAGAATGGCATTATATTACCGACCACTTTGTACCACGAAATGGCAGATTGGCAAGCTTGCCAGTTTGAAGAATATGCAAGCACCACAATATTTTGTCGGAAGAGGTCGGAATAATTGACAGGAGATGGTAATGAAGATACCTCTGTAGTTGCTGCCAAATGGAGAACGCGCTAGACAAATAAATTGTGAATCTGTAGTCTTCAGGAACATCTGTAACACTGCCAAGACCCACAAGAGGCCACATTATACACGAATGTGAATCAAGAAACCACTTCAACTTGAGCAACAAGCAAGCACATGAGAAATGAACCTGACTGAGAACGTCATGTAATTTTCTCTGAGTTTCCACCTTCGAGTTTGCGCCGTCGCGTCGGTGCCTTAACACTGCCATCGGGCTGAACACGAGACCATCTTCTTGGCGGAGGAGGACGATAGGAAGGATAGTGGTGAGCGAACGAGGCTCCAGTAGCATTTGGGTACGGTTGACTGGTTGGTGGCGTCTCATTGATGGGTTGATGCCGTGCGCGATACAGGGACAGGAGTGCGTTTACGAAAATTGTTAAGAATGCCAGAGAACTGAGAGTAAAAATCTAAGGAATTTCGTTATTTCAAGTAACGCACTGGACCCTTTCATGCTCACCAAAGTTTTCCAACTGATCGGCTCAACAAACCCGTTCACAACTTCTGCGATAAGCTCGGCACTGACTTTTGCCCTGCCGACTGCAGCTGGATCACGGTTCATACACATCTCCCACTTGGCACATTGATGAATCATAGCAGGAACCACATTAACTTCGCACAGATTATTCCGATATTGAAGAGAACACATGGCGATTCCTTCCACAATATCTGACCTCGTGGTTATGGTCAACTATTAATTCATGATGAGCTTGATTCCTTACCCTGAGAATACTCTAATATCCTCTGCCGAACGTCTCGCTGTATCGTGACGATGAATTGGAGGATGAGATACAGAAACAATAAAACCAATGAAAGGTTGAAGAAGAACTGCAGATATCTATGACTGGGGCTTCAGTCTTCGTAACATAGTTGATTCAACTCATCTTACCCAAGTAGAATATACGGTGTTTCCGAAGTAACTGCGGGTGGGACTGGCATGTTGAGAGTATAATGATTTGCTGTGTTCTGTGTTATAGGCGTGATATGGTCATCCATATCGCTACCGGAATCAGAACCCTGGTCTGTATCTGCTAGTTTTTGGCATGACCGCGAGGATTTGGACATATGACGTCTACGCCGCTGACCCTGCACGCGCTTCAGAGCACTAGGCGCAGTCTGTCTCTCATTTTCTTTTGCATCGGAGTCTGCATCTATCTTGAGAGAGATAAGAGAGATAGATTCCTCCATATCAACATCTCTTGACTCCTCTTGTGGTGATATTTCCATAGAATCCGACGTCCATGGATACGATTGGGGTGTTGAAGGGGATTGAGTAGACTGGAAGATGAATGGGATATTTTGGTTTGAACCGAAAATCGGTGACTGAGGCATGCGAAGTACGGGTTGGGGCGAGATAATTTCGTCAATTGGACCTATGTACACTTGAGTGCCTGCAGAGTGTTGCCCATGGCTTGAACTCACGTTTGCGTGGTGTATTTGGATTGTCTCTTGACCAGGCAGGCTGGCCACTTGATCGATTTGTCCACTCGAAATCCATGGGTGCCTCGGTGGATCTATTTGTTTGGTCTTCTCCATCCATTTCCCTCGCTGAAGCACCGGATTGTGATTACAGCTAGAAAATCGTAACGAACTTTCCACTGTGTTGACCATTGTTGACGTGTTCGTCACGAGATTCGAGTCACTTTCCCTCCACCTCGTAATGTTCTGTGCCCGCCTTCACTCGATATCACGTTCTGTCCTCAGAAAACCGATTCGGTCATATCATCCTTTGGCAGCCCTCTCTTTGGCGGAGTCTCGAGAAAGATGGACAGATTCTCCTTCAGCTAACCTCGTCCCTATTGTCATCGAGCAGACTGTAAGCGACTGCGTGAACGGAGAGTAGTTAACTAAGAATACGCATTATAGGGAAGAGGGGAAAGATCATATGACATATTTTCGCGTTTGCTTCGAGAGAGAGTGATCATGCTGCATGGTCCAGTATGGCTTATTCCGCTGGTCTGCCAGACTTCGTACTCAATTTGCTAGATAAGAGATGCAGATGCTACCCTCACTGTCGCCCAATTACTCTTCTTAGAAGCTGAGGATTCCTCAAAACCAATTCATCTGTACATAAACTCCCCAGGAGGCAGTGTTACCGCCGGACTCGCAATCTATGATACTGTGCGTTTGGTCGAACTTGTGTTTATTTCACTTTATCTTGTCATTGTCATTTCAGATGCAGGTATGCTATTCCACATTAAGCAAGACCTCTCACGAATATGGCCTTTCTGAAACTAGTATGTCTCTTCGCCAATTCACACTTATACTATCGGTCTCGCAGCGTCGATGGGCTCACTTCTTTTGGCTGCTGGTGAAAAGGGAAAACGTCATTGTCTGCCAAATGCGAGCATTATGCTTCACCGTTTGTGTCTTTTTCCGAGTGTATGGATGATACTTTATATTCTCACACAGAACCTTCGGGCGGAGCCTCGGGTCAGGCTTCCGATATCGCCATACATGCGAAGGAGATTCTTCGCATCCGCCAAGTCCTAACAAGCATCTATCAAAGACATTGCGCTCGGCCAGATGAAAGCGAAGCTGAGGGATTAGCGCGTTTCGGTGAGTTTCAATATGACTGTTGCGTGTTCCGTCCCTTTGAGCCAGTGTTTCACAGAAAAAGCTCTGGAAAGAGATTATTATATGACAGGTATCGTATGAGTTGTCTTTTTTGATCTTATTCTGCTAACAATGTCTAGCTCAAGAGGCTGTGAGATTCGGCATCGTAGACGGAGTTCTTGAACGGCGCCCCACGTCTGAATCGCCTTGAACTCTCACTAGCTCATTCTGTAAATTGTTCTTACTGTCTCAAAATATCTATTTCCCATCCTTGCTGTCATTCTTGCCTATCATCACCCACTAGTACGAGCAATGATGAGTCAAAGTGTGACCGGACCGACAATCGACTATCAAATGTCATCTTGAGATTGGCAACTTGACAATGGACTTATGATACTGTGGTGTTGATTTGTGCGGGTGATGTGAAGGCGAGTAGAGTAAGTACTTTCTGGACGCATAGCCTATTTAGATAATATCTGTTCGTTTTACTGTAAATGTGCCGAAGTTATTCACCTAATTATTGCCTAATTACTGCGTCTCTCCATCAAGATTTCGAAGGGCAGAAGGTCAGATCGATATTTTCTTTATTTCTCAAAGCTGTAAGTTGGGGCTCCGCAGTATTTTTTTACTTCGACAATTTATTGTGCTGTGTACATACACAGTCCATAATAGTCTACAGAGAGAACCTCTATTAAATATACAAGTCCGGTTGTGCAGAACACTGAGAAAAGGGGGACAGAAGAAAGAAAGAAAGAGGAAAGAAGAGACGGAGAAAAACAGGAGAAGTCAGACAAAAGGAATAGTGAAGGGCAGGTTCCAGTATTCACAGGTGAGGCTTTGCGCATCGGCGTTTGTACTCCCAGAGGAGGGGCAGGTTCGGGAGTAATTTGTTGGGAAATCAAGCCGACGCCGTGATCCGGTGGAAGCTTCTGGAATATTTTTTAGTATATAAGCTTTGTAATTCATTAGATATACTCATTGGTTTGCAACGGGAGACGCCTTATTCCAAGTCAAACCAACGTGCGACTGAGTTTCTGCGACATAATCCCCTGTGTCCTTGGCTATTATCGCAAAGCTATGGGGCTTGTCTGAGCATTGTGAAGGTATACACCGTAAAGTTAGATGAAATTGGATAAGGTCACCTAAGCATGGAGTCTCTTGAACCCTGAGAGCGTGAGTTCTAATTTTGAGGTCTGACTTGTCGCTGATGATGATGGCTATAATTATATGGGCAACAACTATAAATAGTGAGAGAATCTACATAAGAGATATGACTATAAATAAAAGAAAATCAAGTTCAATGCAACTGTAAAGCAGCAAGTGGATCGACACATGACACTGGGCTAGGATAGTAGGACGATAATTATTTATGCTTTGGTAGACATTGCTTTGTTGTCATATCTATGCAAGATTTGGTTGTTCAAGCAAGAAAAAATATTAGGATGTAAATCTTACTATGAGAGTCAATTGCCTGAACAAATAGTTCTTCTATTTATTTCTGTACTTTACTATAGTGTAAGCCTCTTGGTAGTAGGAGGGAACAAATGACCCCTTGTCTTTGTCCTCTATTGGGTCTAAAAGTACAAATCTAATCTTGGTTCAGAGTGGCTATCATGAAGTTTCAAACTTCGCCACTCAGAGAAAAAATTGAGGCATTCTCATATAACGTCAGTTACTGTAGAACTCAACAACAACTGCTTTTGAAGGTAAAATTCGAGGTAGACAATTTAGTTAATTAATATATCCTTATGTAATATTAGAGCACCAGGGTTTGAAAACTGAAGTTGGTGTTGCACAACCAAGAGAGCTACAGCTTCATAGATCAGGTTGACCTTGAAGAAATTAAGAAAAAAAGTTAGTAGCCTTCAAAAAATCCCTCATTCAAGGCATGAAGTCTGATCAGACGCTTTGTAGCTACCTGCAGTAGAAATTCAGAATATTTGCTCTACTGGATTCATTTTCCCCTCAAGTTTGCTAAAGAGACAGTTTTACTTAACTTACCTTCACTGTTATCCATCAGGATACTGACTACTGTGTAGGTGTATTTGTATATAGTTTTAGAAAATTACAGTCGATGATTTTCCAGGGCATTTGTTCAAACCTATATATCTCAAAAGCAGGTCTCTACATAACATTAATCATGATAGTCTTTGTTTTACTAGGAGGAGGTTGTAAATTAATGATCATAATCTTATCCTGGAAGAAGTATACCAAGGCCTAGCTGCTGTATTAAAGACATCTGTGAGTGGGTCAAACTCGAAGGGACCCGAGTAAGCGGATGTCCAAAAATAATTTA
>Ga0153999_1000710_pt1 | contig 14156 bp, 9 predicted proteins | sample TSNC083MetaG_FD_104675 | JGI IMG/M metagenome (GOLD analysis project Ga0153999, IMG submission 104675) | Attine ant fungus gardens microbial communities from North Carolina, USA - TSNC083 MetaG | ecosystem: Host-associated > Fungi > Mycelium > Unclassified | place: USA: North Carolina, Lumber... | reverse complement strand
TCAACTATTTATGCCTTTATTATAGCAGATACAGGGCTTGAAATCCAGGTCATATGTTAAGTTGAGTTTTCAAAGTACAATATGCGAAAAGGTTACTACCTTTTGACGCTTGAATCATATAATTTCTAAATGTAATTCCTGATCCATTATGCCCTCTCCTTCTCTAATTCCTTATCTGTTTAGCTATCTCTAGCAATTCTCGAAGATTTTCTATTACATCATCTATAGATATATCTGGTCCCCAACTAATTCTTACAGAGGTCTCTATCTGTGATGTTGGAATTCCCATAGCTGCAAGTACATAACTTGGTGAATAGCTCTTTGATGTACATGCAGAACCATTAGATAAACCACAATATTGTTTAGTTGAAATCATAAGTGCCTCTGACGAAACTCCATCAATACAAATGTTCAATGTACTGTCTATACAGTATTTTTGATCTCCATTTATATGATAATCAATTCCAGAAACATTCAGTTCATTCAATACCTTCTCTTTTATTTTATGCAAATATGCATTATTCTTTTTATATTCATTTTCAGCAATCTCACACGCCTTTCCGCATCCTGCAGTTAATGCTACAGGAATAGTGCCAGGACGAATCCCATGCTCTTGCTGACCGCCATAGAATATCGCATTAACAGGTGGCAATCTGTATGTTTTCTTTCTTAAAACAAGAACCCCTACTCCCTGTGGTCCCATTAACTTATGTGCACTAATGGACAGCATATTATACTTTAGGCTTCTAATCTCTTCTACGAGTTTTCCACAGCTTTGAGTAGCATCTATATGAAATAGTACATCTCTTTCTTGCAAAGCCTCGCCCAATTCCTTAACCTGTTGAATTATTCCAGTCTCATTATTGACATGCATCACACTGACTAATAACGTATCATCTCGAACTTTATCAAGAATTTCAGCTATGCTTACTCGACCAGACAAATCTGGAGAAACAATATCAGCTTCAAACCCTTCACTCTGTAAATACCTTACGGTTTCTAAAACAGCCTTATGTTCAATTGCAGTTGTTATGATATGCTTTTTATTCTTTTTTTCTGCATATTCTCTCAGGCCTTGAATGGCAATGTTGTTACTTTCTGTTGCGCCACTTGTAAAAAAAACCTCATCTGGTGATACTCTTAAAAGACTTGCTACTTGTTTTCTTGCGTTCTCAACAACTTTACGGGCACTTTCTCCGTAATTATGAGTTCTACTGTCAGCATTACCTATATTATTCTTGTAAACATCAACCATTATATCTAGCACTCGTAAATCAATTGGCGCTGAAGCATTGTAATCTAAGTATACACTCACTATTATGTCTCCTTTACTGACAACTTTACTAAATCATCAATACTCTTAATAAATCCAGTTCCACGGAGATGTGCAATCCCTCTCTCTAAATTTAATCGAAAGTATTTAGAAACATTTTCATCATCTGTTGGTAAGTTCATTTGAATACACCAAGCTTTCACTAGTGCTTCATATATTTCATAATAATCACCGCCAAAGGTATACCATGACATCTCCAAATTACTATCAGCAATAATAGGAATATCTGTTGGAATTGTTTTTTCACTTAACGAATAACATAATGCCCATCTACATAAAACATTCCAGTTTTTAATTCCTGTTTTTCCTTTTAGTCTTGATAATTGATCTTTTGCCTGTTGCGAAAGACGTACCTGCTTCATTATCATATTTCTGCTCCAATCAAATACCCTCTCTCAATTGAGGTTCTTTTCGTTGTTTCATCATAGTTCAATGTGAATTCATCTCCGACATTTTCCTTCATTAATTTATAATACCCAGCATCTATTTCAGAATCTGTTGATAAAATAATGGTTTGTTCTCCTGCATTAGGGAAATATTTTGTAATTAATGATGTTCTATGTAACGAATCTAACCTTGATAATGGTGTATCAATTATTACTGGCAATTTTTTCTTTGAACATATAGCTAAAGCCCACAAAATTGAAATTACCATTAATTGTTTTTCACCTGCAGATAAAGAATCCTTAGAAACTTCCTTGCCATCTTCGGATAAATATTGAATATCCAAAGTTTCTGAATTCACAACAATTTTCTGAATTAAATTTTTCTTATTTGCAAGTTTTTTATAACAATCTGTAATGGTCTCTGCTAATACATCCGTCTTTCTTTTTTGAAGTTCAACCGTATATTTTTCTATTATGTTCAGTGCCATATTTGAATACTTAATAGTTCGATCTGTACTATCTCTTAACTCAGCTGTAGATAAATAAGATTCTACATATTTACTGAACTCAGCTGTTGCGGTCATCACCTTAGAATTAGCTACGCTTCTCTGCCGATCTAGCTCGACCATTCTTACCTGATTATTGATTATAACTTGCTCTGCCCCTTTTATTTGCTTGTATATTTCTTGAAGCTCATTATCATTTATGTCTAACGAAAGATAGCTATCTAATTCTCCAATTTGCTTTTTGATTTTCTTTCTCGACACTAAAATATTTCTTGCCTCATCAGCAACATTCTTCATAATACTTTCAATCAAATTATTTGTCTGGAATAACGCCTGATCTGACAACTCATATATTGGTTCGCTCTGATCACTATTAACCTGCTCTTTTACATAATTGATAAATACCAAGTTCGCCGTAGTGTCTCCTCTATATTCTGATGCAAATTCCTTATATAATCCATCAAATTGAACAATTGCCTGCTTCATAATCATATCTGCATGCTCATCTGTGGCTTGCAGCTTAATATCTCGAATTAAATCTTTAACAAGAAGTAATGGTAATTCTGAAGATGTTAACTCATATAATCTACTTTCTTCTCCTGATAAATCAGCCATAAGAGAAGCTCTTTTTTGCAGCGTCTCTTGACGCTTATCTACAGCATCGCCACCTTTAGCAGTATATAACTGATGTAATGCTTCTAAATTGTCACTACTTTTAACTAACTTATGACTTAACTCTTCAATCCGAGTGTCTATCGTTGCTAATGCCTCTGTTGCCTTTTCTTTTTCTTCTCTTAGAGCCTGAACTCCTTCTGCATTCTTGTTATCTTCCCCTTGTTTATTTGCTGTTTTAAGGTTACGCATAATATCATTACTTAAAACATCAAGTACAGATATCCCAAGCATTGAACGAATAGAATTCTTTAACTGAACATTTGTATTATCCACAGCTAGCTCCGCAATTTTCTCGCCATCGAAGAAGAAGAAGCTTGATAAGGCACTTGGTAAAATATTCTCTATAAACATTGGCCAGTTATTTGTCAAAAATTCATTATAAATTCCATCCTTATAAACACTTATTTGTTCCTTTGTTATTTTAGTTATAATATTCCAATCTCTTTTTACAATATAATTTTCCTTAACCCCATTGTTGATTTCAAATTCAAGTTCTACACTACAATTCTTATCACTTTCATTCCTATTAACAAATGAACGCAAATACTGTGCATACGACTTTTGATTGCTCTCAGAATATGCGAAGGAATTTGAACCATATAACGCCAAGAGTACTGCTTCGAGAAAAGTTGTCTTACCTCGACCATTCATTCCTCCCACTAACACTATTGGCTTTCGTCCTTCAAATATAAATGTATTTTCTCCAGCGTAAACACCGAAATTACATAATGTCAATTTTTTTATTATCATTAGCTATTCTTCCTCATCATCTTCAAATTCTGACTCTAACGGTTGATAATCTAAGAATTTCTCATTATACTTACCACCATATTCTTTTTTTCGAGTCATCATTTCAGAATAAAATTGCGTTGCATCCTCTTCATTCTTGTAAAAAGTCTTTCTCAATGCATTATTAATATCATCAAGAATGCCTTTTCTCTGATTTACTCCAGACGCTTTGTTCTCTATATCAATTAAGGTATACATCATTTCGAAAGCCAATTCTTCGTCAGGATACATTTGCAAACATACTTTTTTAAGGATTTTCCATTCATCACTTTCAAAGTTTTCATTATGAATCCATTCCAAATCCTCAAACGGTCTACCCAATACTTTTTCATAAATTTGGGGCAATGAATCATCAAACTCATGCTTATCATTCACCCAAATACGTCTTATAGTTTGTAATTCTTGTAATCTTATCAGTTCAAGATTACTAAACTCTTCAGGTCCATTTTCGTTAATATCTTTTTGTATTGACAATAATCTCTCAAGCCACTGTTCTCTGACTTCCTTTTTGTACGGTCCATGAAATAGTTTTCCATAATTCCCTTGAAGGTTTCCTCTCATTCTCCTGAAACTTCTTCTTTCACGATCCCCTGCTTCATTTCCAAATTCGTTTCTAAACTCAAGCAATGAAGTCATCCACTCTTTTTCTTGGTCATTCGCAATCATTGCTTCCATAGATTTATCCTTTTCAACCATGGTGCATACCCAACAGCCAAAACGGCTCTTTCCACACGAAGGTAAAGTTTTATCTACCATAAGCGGACACTCATTATCAGCTGTTGCCCCACGATACATTGTCATCAAATCCATATTTGAATATCCCCAAGGATTCTTATACTGCATCAGAAAAACCCAAACATCATCATCAGTCCAATCTTCCATTGGCGAAAAAACTAATTCATTTGCTAATGTCGGATTAGGACTTAATAATTCTCTAACTCTTTTCTTCTCAAGATTTGTCATCGTTCTATTTCGTCTTGAACTTTCTTGCTTTCTAGTTCCAAGTATAAGAATCACTTCTCCATGTTCAGCTATTTTATTTTTTATAAAATTGTTTACAGGCTGAATCTTTAATCGATCTGTACACCAACGATATTTCATTCTTGGGAATGGATATCCTCTTCCTATTAAATTTACCCAAAATGTATTGTTGTAATCTGGAATTAATCGTTCGGGAATGAAAGGTAGTTTTTTCTCTTCTGCTTCTTTGTTCATAGACTCAAGTGATTTTTCTACCCATTTTGAAACAACAGGAGATTCAACTAAAGTATCTGTGTTCATAATATGAATTGGCTTTTTTCTATCATTTTCAGGGAGTTTTTCTATTGCCATCCAAACTAATTGAACAGCAGCTGTACTATCCTTACCTCCTGAATACCCAACCATCCATGGAATATCATCTGCCATATATAAATTCTGAATAGTAATAATCAATCCATTGATTGTCTCTTTTACAACTGCCATCTTTTATCCTCTACTCTTCTATATTTTTAATCAAAGATTCCTCAGCATTCTTTTCTTCCTGTGTAAGGGGAATCCCTATCGCTTTTTTAATTACATTGGCAATAAGCATAGCAGCCTTTTTATTTGTGATTATTCGACCATTTTTACTTACAGCTCTTAAATACCATTGCTTTGCATTTCTACTCCAATTTATCTTCTCAATCTTTTCAAGATATGACTCTAAATCAACTTCATTGGTATAAAAATAATTTCCAACACGTCCAAATGCTTGAATAACAATACTTTGTGTCGCAATAAAATTCTCTCTTAAATCAATTTTTGTTATCTCACGATTTTGAAGCTCTTGCCATTGTTTCATATAGTTAACTACCGTTGTCCAATATGTATGCAAAAAAATTTCACAATCATTACTTTGATTTCGTCCAATAATATACTTATTTGCCGCATAAAAAGTATTTAAAGTAAACAGACTAGAAGAATACTTTCCAAGTATATCTTTCTCTTTATCTGTGTATGTGTTCAAAAACTCAATATTCCATATAACATTTCGAGTGGTCACTGCCATCTCATCCCTTGAATCATACAATTCAGAGATTGAATTTGACGTCTTTACTGCATTTTTATTTAGATCAGTAAAAATCTGCTGACTTCTTTTTAATCCTTGGTCTGCATAAAAAACTATTGAAATAGTCTCATTTTCAAGCGTCGGATCTTCTTTCAATGCATTAAGAATTGCCGATTTACGATGTTGTCCGTCGTTTATCAAAAAATGCGCATCCATGGACACTTCCAAAACTCCTGTATCTGGATTTTTTTCATTTTCTTCAAATGCAAATTCACCATCTATAGAAGCTGCCAATGCAGAAAACACATATGAATCTCTATTATCTAATATATACCTACTAATTATTGGAATCCTTGCTTCATTCAATTTTCTTTGCGCTCTATACTCTGGGGGCACAAATTCTTCATCATCTACTGGGAACATTTTAGAAAGCATTTTTAATGGAACCATCGCTATATAGTATTTAGTTCCAGCTTGAATACCGCTTACCACAGGAAATCTATATACAAACTCCATATTTCCTCCATACGTGCAAAAGTGGATATACTTAAGTATCTACTTAAGTATATCTTCAAGTATCTTTGATGTCAATTGTATTTAAGTAAAAGATTCAAAAATTATTTCTTAAAATCTACTATGAACTTTTCATCTAATTTTTCATCTTTTATCCATTTAATTATATTTTCATTAAGATCGCTTATTTTGGCTTTTCCTCTAGTAACTAATACAACAAAGTCTCTTATCTCATCACTTAAATTTAAGCTTTCTTCAATCTCATCTACTTCATCAATGCTACTTTTTAGTAGATCTAATCTTGTGTGAGTTCCAACATCAGCCAAGGAAAGACCATCCCAGTCACTACCATTTGAAATATTTGTTTTAATTTGAACTACCCTATCTTGATCTTGCACCAAACTTCCAATCGTAGCTAACTTTCCAGATATTCCAGATGTTTTTTTCTGATGAAATGTTTTCCATTCTTTTGAGAGATTAGGCGTCACTTTTCTGTTCACATATTGTCTAGTTGCACTTAACTCCTCTTTATCAACCGCTCCTGCTGAAATTACACTTTCAAGCTTTTCAATGGTTTCTTCAGTGAACTGCAATGTTTCATCGCTCAACTCATAGTTCAAAGTTTTATTTGCGATAGAAAGCTTTGACATTGAGGTTGTAAAATCAGTGACCAATGTAGCATAATCAGAGTCATTTTTCGCTTTCTTCTCTGCATCTTGAACAGCACTTTCCAAAATGTCTAATTGCTTTAACTGCTTAATAGATTTCTTAATCTCATCTGTTAACATGATTTTTCTTTACCTCCTCAATTATTTCTTTACACTGTTGAATTTGTTTTCTTTCTTCAACATACTGTGTTTCATTTCCATTATCACCATCGGAAGATTTATTTTTCATTCTATTCTCAATATCCAAATTAGCTTTCTCAATATCAGCATTTACTATGTTCAATAAACTTGCAAATGATGATAGTCCCTTTAATGGATCTTTGCTCAATCTAATCAAAGCTTCCACTGGTTCCTCAATATTTTGAAGCTGCAAAGCAACCTTGATCGCACTTAAAATTGTTCCGGCATTCTTTTGACAACTGTTAACAAGTGTTACATCATAATGAACTGCTACACTTACATGGCTAGTTTGTGCTTGACTATAAAATTTTCTAATATCTTTTATCACTTCTTTAATATCATCTTCTGATCCTAATTCATCTAAATCTAATAACGGCTTTAAGACATCAATTTTAGACGCAATAGCTCTCTTTTCGTCTTCTACAACAGTATCTATTCTATCTAGTATCTTTTTCAAGTATTCACTAGACATTCTTCTTTTTCTTACGGGATCATCCAACTGCAATTCATCATCTGAGTATTTCAAACCTGTATTAATAACCTTTTTAACAGCTTTATTAAACGCAATATAATCATACTCATAATTCGTTGAGGTAATTGCCTCTCCTTGAAGCAAGTTATAATACTGTAATACGCAATTACGATTTTCCTTTCCAGCAGAACCATTTGTCATATTCATAAGATCATTCCATGTCTTTGTATGTCCATTCTCAGATGAAATGGGGGGATTTTTCTGTAAAAGCAATTCTGGTATTAAATTCTGCGGGTTTTGATAATTCTTACAATATCCATTTAAAATCAATCGATAATACTCAGCAGCTACAGCATATGAGAAATAATCAACTGCTTTATCTTCATAATGCATTACAGCATCAATAATAATCGGCTTTATACTTTCACTCCAGTGTTGCACTCTGTATAAATAGTCTGTTGCCCCTGGAAAGTTCCAAGACTTATTTCCAATTTCACTCCAACGCACAAAAGCCTCGATTATCTTTCGAGATTCGATTGACGCAGATAATGTCACAACAGCAGCACTCTTCATGGTTTGTCGTTCAAAAGCTACAAGAAACTTTCCTTGTGTACCTCGTATTTTAATCATTGCATCAATTGGTACTCCTTCAGAAGACCAGTCAATCACACTATACAAGTAATCATTTATATTCTTTCTTGCGTCATTCAGTGCACGAACATTTTTCGTTGTAGCACCTATACTCAATTTATAGTCTTTATGCTCAATCCAATTGTCTACCTCTTTTAAGGCAATGATAACTTGTTCATTCTCATTAGTTGAGGTCTTGTCAACTCCTTTATCTTTTTCCTTTGTTTTATCATTCAGTTTTTCTACAACATTTTCACTATTTGGTTTTTCAACTTTTTTCCCGTCAATAATAGGCAATCCAAGCTCATCGTATACATACTCAGGAATACCACCTATATATCTAGTCCCCTTTTCTTCATAAATTCCATCTGTTCCGTCACCCCATATATACATAAATTGAGTCAATCTAATCCTTGTGTCATCATCCAGATCATTTCTATTATAAATGGCATTTTGGAGTGCTGGGTTAACACCTTCAAGTGATGTCCTACGAACCGGATACTGATGTATGTCTTCTAAAGCATCAAATAAATACGGTTCTATAATTTCACGCATCAGAGCTCTTGGGTTTCTTTTATTTACATCTTGTTTTTTGTATAAAAAAATGATGGCATGCTCATTAAATGGAAATAGATTGATTTCCTTTTCACCTAGTTTGTATTCTCCCCATCCTTCACCAACAGTAACCCTATGGATAGGATAATTCACTGCATTGGCTTTCGCGTCAATCCACTCGTTTATGTTTTTTTCTTCAAGTGATACTGTGTTTAAATATCGAGCAAAAAATTCAATCAATCCCGCCGAATCCCCATTAAACATTTCATCTGGAACATTAATAAAATTCTTAATTCTTCCCTTAGTATTTGTTCTAAACTTATCAATGTAATAACCATCTGTCGAACCCACAATCGAATTTATCCTACACATCTTTTTATCTGTATAACCACTTCGATTCGTAAGTAATGCATCTAAAAGTGAATCGTCAACACCAGATGCAGCTGTAATGTCTTCAATCAGAATTGTTAAACTCTTTTCCTGCTTATATAATTCCTGCCTTATTTCTTCAATTACTTTTCCAAGATCTCCTGGTTCCAGTCCCGCACACATTTGAACCACTTTTTCTACAAATAGATTTACATAATCTGCGATTTTTTTGACAAACTTATCATTATCAATCAATTTGTCAGCTATTTTTCTTGCTTTTTCATCTGCGCCAACATTAATCAGTTCAGTTCTAAATTCTGAATCAATTTCAAAATCCGAACATTTGAACTCAGCAGCCTCATCATTTATTCCAAATGTCTTGTTCTCTGCGAATTTGCTATAGATGCAATCAATTGGTCCTCCATCTTCCATCATTCGCTCTTTAAATAAGGAATTCTGAAACAATGCCACTAAATGTTTTCGATCGACGTTACTTATAATACGTTCTTCGCTATCTCCAGCTTTTCCATTATCACTCTCAATTAAATTTATAAACCAATAGTATATTGTATTTCTTAATTCTAATTCAGGAACCGTTGTGGAAGCAGAATCAAGCTTTTTATATAGTTCCCTATTAGGTAAAGTTTTTACCTCTGGTAAATCGATTAATTGTCGGATTGTTCCCTTTAATGTATTGTCTGCTCTTCGAATAAATAACACTATCTCATGATCCAACTTACGCAGTTCCAACATTGTATTAAACCATCTGATTAAATGTGATTTTCCAGCTCCACTGGCTCCCTTAACTAAGACAAATTGGTCTTCATCCTTCAAAGTAAAAAATAGATTATACACTTCTTCTTCTGTCAAAGGATGCTTTCGGTCTTGATCCTTTACATTAGCATAATCTGTCACATATAGATTTTTCATCGGAACATGTGTTGCCAAAAAGTCACCTTGTGAATTATTGATTACATCTGGTCTAAATACATCTTTATATCTCTGCTTTGCAACCTCTTTATTCATCGTTTTACCTCCTTATAAATTATTGATGCCACAGGAGCATTAAATAACTCATTTGAAGGATAAAGAATCCATTTGCTACCTTGGTCATTATCATATTTTAACGTGATTTCTCCGTTATCATGTAACTCTCTTAATGCACTAGATAACGCAATGTTGATGTTCTTTTCAGTTTGAAGATTCTCAGTAATAATCTTTCCGTATTGGTTGAATCTAACCATAAAATCATCCATAAAATATTCTTCCCTTTTTCCCAAATTCATCAGGGAGATTACATTCTTTGTAAATACATATGCATTAGGTAAAAACACCTTTTTATACATATATCCAAACCCAAGAAACTGTGCCCAAAAACGCCATCCGCGCGCCATTGGTGCAGTTATTTGTTGGTCAATTTGTTCAGAAATATAGTTAAGCATTTCCGAATCCGATATTGAATTATACTTATACACTCTTTCATTCATATTTACAATCGTATTGGTACATTTGTAAAATTGACTGTCCTCAAAACTTGATAATTTTGATATAGCGTACTTTCTAAAATCTTCAATCGTTTTTAATTGTTTAGGTACAATCGGAACAACATAGTTGTCCTGTATATCAACAATTTTTAACTCTGTTGCAGTCTTTAAAATCGTTGAAAAATAAGAATTGCCCTCATAAATACCTTCAGGTTCCATTAGACCTTGTAACTCACTACGAGCAATATCCTTTTTACTTGTTACTATCTTATACAATGCAAATACTCTTGCTGGAATTGCTTCCGTCACCATATTCCCAGTAAACATACATTTCCTCCTACCTTATCACGCTTCCATCTATCTGATCTGATATATTTTTACCGTTTGATTTTGAGATGCAAAAATCGGATTTCGACACATGAATAACATATCTGTACTTATTCAAATATTTCATCATTGTTTGATATTCTAAGGCTGCTTTGTCCTGATTTTCGCTATAAATTGCCATAACCAAACCAGAAACGTAAAAACCATTATCATGCACCTGCAATACTCTAAACTCAGCAAAATTCATATAGTTGATTACGGGACTAAGTATTTTCTCTATATTCTTTATATTATCACAAACAACAACATCAGGAAGATACTTACTTATTAATTCAGATGCTTCTTCCTTTGAGATAATAAGTGCTTCATTAGTATCCGAAAAAAAATCCTTCATTGACTCTGTAATAGATTTTTCCGGACCATTCACATCATCAAGAAGAGGAAATCTGCGCAATTCATCTGCCACTTGATTATCGTGTTGATTGCAGCCTGGACAATATTCTGATACTAGTGGATATGTTTCATAAAACATCTTTGACCAACACGATTTAGTATCTTCCTCTATTGCATTTCTAATTAAACCAAAGGCGTTTTGTGCCTTTATTGATTCCTTTTCTCTAATTGCATCAAATAGTTTTTTAGTTTCGTCTGAATCTATTGTTATTTGATCATTAAGAATCTTTACAATAAATATATATCTATTATCTTGGTAAAGATCTAATGCTAATATTTTAATCTGCTCATATCTGCTTAATAGTAACAATACATTAATATTCCATCTTTCATCTGTATCGTTACCCTCTTCAAAATAATTTATCTTATTGTAATTAGGTTTCGTCGACGCAAATATTGCAATTGATCCATTTTGCCATTGATTTGAAGGATTTCGATACATACTCCACCAACGCCCCCACAACTTATCTGTAGTAAGAACCTTACTTATATGATTAACTGCAGTAGATATATCATCGTCATCAATACACATAACGCTTAAACAAGGCAAACCATCTCTTCCACCCCTACCCAATTCTTGATAATATGTATCTGGACTCTCAGGCACATACAAATGAATGACTGTTCTCACATCCGGTTTATCAACACCAACACCAAATGCCGAAGTAGCTATCATTAGTTCATTCTTGTTTTTGGCCCACTCTTCAATCAATGTCTTCCGTTTGTCTGACTTTGTTTCTCCAGTAAAAGTTTTAACATTTTCATAGCCATACTTTTCCAGATACTCTTTCCATTTTTTTGCTGCACACGGAGCGTTTACATATATAATCATGGGACGTGGAAGCTTATTAACAAGCTCTAATACTCTACTGCATTTATCATAATATCCCTTTGCTCTTGTCATAATATAATGTGGTTCTTTACGTAATGAATCACATCTTATCTCTATCCATTTTTCATCATCAACAAACATTTTCTTTAATGTTGTTACTGTATCATCTCGAAACGTTGCTGATAATAAAAACGTTCTTATCTCTGGATTCACTTTTAAAAGTTCACTTCTCCATGGTCCAAGACACTGATAATCTACTCTAAAAAAATCTCCCCACGCAACAACTATATGTGCTTCGTCAATTATTAAATTTTTAATAAATCTATTACTATTTGCCTGTTGTATTAACTGTTGAAATTGTTCATTTTTTATTAACGCTTCCGGAGAAATAAATAACAATTTTGCTGTCTGTTTTGTGATTGCATCCGATATTTCAGCAAAATTTTTTATTCCGCTGTAGTAGCAAAAAATTTCATCTTCGGCTGCATTCTTTATAATCCTTCTTGCTGTTCGCTCCTGATCAATTGCCAGAGACACGGTTGGAACAACAACGATTGAAAGACCTTTTGCCACAAAGCCAATGGTTTGAGTTATTAAACTTTTTCCTCCTCCAGTTGGCATTGAAACTAATGTTGTATATCCTAACGGAGTATTTAACGCTCCATATACGCATAGTTTTTGTTCAATGGACTTAAAGAAATCAAACCCTGTCAGTTTCTTTACATAACCATTAGTTTTTAAAGAATATCTTGATTCTTTTTTAGCCTCTTGCGTCGTAGCATTAATAAAAGCATTCTCAATAAAAGAATCATGCTCAATATACTTTGGAATATCATATGTCGAGTAGTATCTGAACCCTGTTATATCTTTATAAATTCCAAAGTGGTTATTCTCTATAGTATCTGCGTTATCGATCCTTAAAGATGTTTGAAAAACAAGCATAAAATTTCTAAGAGAAACCAGATAATCTGATATTCCACACTTACCACATTGGTACTGTTTAAACGTATTAATCAGTCGATTTGTAGTATTTTCCATAAACGAAACAACTGTACTACTACTGCTTTTGTTCTTATCCAGAATGAACTCATCAATTTCGCCATTTACTAATTTTTCAATGTTATCAATTATGTATTCTTTATTCATCTCTTTACCAACCACATATAGCAGGCTGACTCTATTCGAATAATAGGTTTCGACAAGCTTTCATAAATAATCTCATACTGCCCTTTTAATTGCTCAATAGAATCATCGTTAATTGTTCCAAAATAATTCACTCTTGATTCTTTTGTTGAAAGAATCTGTTCAATCATTTCTTTTGCTCCAGCCAGATTAGACTCTTTAATAAACCTATTGCAAGCTTTTTTTCTTGCATTTTTACTGCTTTGATCAACAAGTTTTTCCCATCTTTCTTCCGGATATTGGGACTTAAACCAATCAATGTTACTTGCACTATATCTTGCTGGAATTTCTAAAAATCCAGCCCCTTTACCTCTTCTTCCCAAATGATCTACTGTGTCAGATCTATTAAAATACCCCATTTGAGAAATACGTCTATGTTCAGTCAGTACCGTTTTTTCCGGAACATCACTATATGTAGTAAACGCAACTGGAACAACTTGTATCGAAGTAGCTAGATATTGTCTAAACAATCCCAGTACATATAAAGAAATTCCTTCGTCTAATAAAAGTCTTTCATTCGGCTCAATTGAATACGTGTAGACAAAGCCTTTCCAATCAACTGTCGATTCAGCAGCAAACGCTGTACACATTCCCCTATAAGAATGCATTGCGTTATCAACAATACAATCAAAGATTTCATCTCCAGGAGCATAAGTTTGAAACAAAGAAGTAGAGGTAAACCTATAAAAAATGGTATAGCAAACAAGCCCCTCACAAATTAGTGATTGACAATAAGTGCAACTTATAGAAATGGACTTAGATATAAGAACTAT